>Ga0137396_10000001_pt1 | contig 104349 bp, 84 predicted proteins | sample czc16metaG_FD_108284 | JGI IMG/M metagenome (GOLD analysis project Ga0137396, IMG submission 108284) | Vadose zone soil microbial communities from Angelo Coast Range Reserve, California, USA - czcobulk3.16 metaG | ecosystem: Environmental > Terrestrial > Soil > Vadose zone | place: USA...
CTCCGCTAGGCGAGGTTGAGAAGAGTTTAGCCAAGATATGGAAGGGGTTGCTTAAGGTAGACCGGGTGGGTCGGCACGATAACTTCTTTGAGTTGGGGGGGCATTCACTATTGGCAGTGCAAGGAGTTAACGCGCTTAAACAAGCTGGAATCGAAATATCTACTGCCGACCTATTTAGACAGCCTACCATAAAATCACTCGCCCAGGCAATTGCGTTGGGTGTGCCTCAATTGGACAATGTAGCTATACCCGTTCGAAAGATAGGAACTGGCCGTCCGCTATTTTTAGTTCATGATGGAGGGGGACTCATGGCGTACATAGATCTACTTGCACCATTTATTGATCAAAGCATTCCACTGTACGGCTTGCAACCGACACCGCTTGGCCATTCCTACATAACGAATATGGAGGGACTGGCGGAACGAATGGTACGGGCTATCCGTAATGTGCAGCCTCTTGGGCCTTATCGCATCGCTGGGTGGTGCTTTGGCGGAATGCTGGCCTATGAAATTGCAACGCAACTTCTTGGTAGAGATCAAAGCGTGGAGTTTCTCGGCTTATTCGATACGTACCACCCGGAATGGTATCTTGCGCAGCGAATAAAAACTTCGAGCGACATGAAGCAGAATGTTGAAGCAAACTTTCTGCTCGGCTCGGTGCGACATGAGCTCACGACAGAGCGTAGAGACTTACGACCGACGACAGAACTAGAAACAATCGCAAAGAAACTCGGTTTGGATGCTCTCATTGAACGGTGTCGCGAATTATCACTAATACCTCGCTCTTTAGTCGGGCTTGGAAATTTAGATATTAAACAAGTACTGGTGAGGCGACGCAGCATGGCGATAGCGCTAGGGACGTACCGCCCCAAAGATGTACCCATTGTAGTAAATCTTTTCAGCACGCTATGCGGTAATGCAGCAGCACCAATGCGGGGTTGGGATGTCGGTTTACCCCTTGCGCAGATTCGTGTTCACCCTGTTTCAGGAAATGATGACACTATAATGAAGTTCCCTCACATAGAGTCGCTTGGAAGCAGAGTAACCCAGATTCTTCAAAATCAATAGATTGAGACTGTGGTCTTTCGGAAGTTAACCGAGAAAATCGAGACAATTGGACAACTATTCGACAGAAAAATGGGACACGGAAAAAGAACTCGCGTTTTATGAGCAGTTTCCGTATCCACTGAACCATAGTCATGGCCGGACTTTTCGCGACTATTTATGCAGGTTACTCGGGGAAATCTTCAAGGGCCGCGACGAACCAGTAAAAGTGTTAGACGCCGGATGTGGAACTGGCGCTGTCACCAGATTGCTGGCCGAGCTACTTCCGCGAGCTCGAATCGTCGGTGTGGATCAGTCCTATCGCTCCATTGAACTTGCAGAGAACGCGCATTTACAAAACGTCGAGTTCTATCACAAGGATCTATGCAATGGCCTCGCGTGGGACAAACAATTCGACTTTGTATTTTGTCATGGCGTTCTCCATCACATCGACCGCATGAAAGCGGCTTTGGAAACGTTGATCCGTTCCCTGACGAGTGACGGGGTGCTCTACATATGGCTTTACAGCCGGCATGGCCGCACAGAAATAGATCTTGTTCGACAAATCGAAACAAAACTCCTTACAGCAAACCAGAAAGACGTAAGGACCCGAATAGAACTGTTGCGCACAATAAGGAGTTACTTCCCAACGCTATCTTATATTGAAAATAAGATTGTGGTCGAGCAATCTGGTGGGGATGAGGTCGACCTAAATGAAGAAACTCGCTTCATAATTGATCGATACTTGCCCCCGATCGCCCGTCATTTTAATGTGACAGAGGCTACTGAACTGTTTACGAGTTGTGGATTAAGAGTGGAGTCTATTCCACAGTTCGATTGGATGGAGATTGATAAAGATCTCAGCAGGCTCAAACAAGTGAGGCGGGAGGACGTGCTCAAATATTACGCGATTTGCGAAATGTTAAATAGACCCAGCGGAATAGGTTATGTTCTAAGGATTTAGCAACTGCGAACCTATTAGTTCAGCGCCAGAAAGTGGAATGAGAGGAATACACGCAAAACTAGCCTAATGGTCAAATATTTGCAGAGTTGTTCTACATCACCTAGCAGTTGAAATTTGGCGTTCGTAGTCAATGCGACTCGCCGAATGACGAATCAGAACTCAGGTACAAACGGATACCTTTCCCGACGATGATGTCCAGCCCACTACGCGCGCTATCCTGTCGAAATTACCGGCTCTATTTCTGCGGACAAGCCATCTCGCTGATCGGCACTTGGATGACACAGACCGCGATGCTTTGGTACATGTATCAGCTCACCGGTTCCGCATTTTCCGTCGGGCTGTTCGGCTTCATGTGCCAGGCTCCAAATTTCGCGCTCGGTCCCATCGCGGGCATGTTAGTGGACCGAATGAGTCGCAAACACCTGCTCTTGGTCACGCAGGTGGCGGCAATGCTCCAATCGTTCGCACTCGCGGCGCTGGCCTTTACCAAAAGCCTCGGTGAGTATGGTTTGCTCGCGTTCGGGGCGTTCCAAGGCATCGTTAACGCTTTCGACTGGCCCACACGGGGCGCCCTATTAATCGACCTCGTCGAAGACCGAGACACGTTGGGCAATGCGATGGGGCTAAATTCCTCAATGTTTAATCTCGCGCGATTTATCGGTTCGGCGTTAAGCGGATTTATAATTACCACGTTCGGCCCCGCGATATGTTATCTCATCGACGGAGTCAGCTATGGTGCAATGATAGTATCACTACTCTTGATTCAACTCCGCCCCTCTGCACCACCCACCGAGAAGATACACCCTCTCTCAGACATGCTCGACGGAGTGCTCTACGTGTGGAATCATCCGGCCATTCTTGCGGTGTTGCGGCTTGTGACCCTCATCAGTTTTTTTGGCTCTTCTTATTACGTCCTCATACCGCAATTCGCCAGCGACGTCTTTCACGGCGATGCGCGAGCGTTGGGCTTCCTCATGTCCAGCGCGGGTTGCGGCGCGCTGGCTGCGGGGATTTACCTGTCAATGCGTTCAACCACAAACGGACTCGGGCGCGTGATCGTGGCTGGCGGATCCCTATTAAGCGTGATGCTAATCACACTCCCGTGGGTTAGGATTTTGCCTATTGCTTTGGCCTGCGTGTTCTGCATTGGTTTAGGCAGCGTGCTCATTTTCGTTTCGAGCAGCACGACGATCCAGTTGTTGGTTTCGAACAAGAAACGCGGTCGCGTCACAGCCCTCTTCACGATGGCTTTCACGGGCACTCTACCGATCGCGAGCCTCATGATGGGCTGGGTATCGCAGCGCATCGGCGCCTCAAATGCACTCGGGTTGACTGGATCGATCTGTCTGTTCACAATCTTGCGCTATCAGCTGGACCGTCCGAGCGTTCGGGCTGCGATCGGGGAAGCTACGCCGAGCTAATCTATAGAGCTTTGTGACCGTCCGCCTTGAACGATGCTCTCAAACCATTTGACGCGCGGGCTCCGACATATATAGGCGAAGTTCTTCAAATTAGTTGCTCCATGTCGATCGGTGTCCTCACGGGTAGCATCCACGCGCTGGTTGCATGCCTTGCAGCAGTTTAGAGCACATCTAGATGCCTAAACTCGCTTAACATAGCTTTAAATGTCGCGATTAGTCGCTACGCAACGCCTGAATCGGATTTACGAGGGCTGCGCGGCACGCAGGCACCAGACATGCGAGCAGTGCTCCCGCCCCAAGAATTGCAACTGTCGCGCTGAGCAGTAGCGGGTTATACGCTGAGACTTGGTAAAGTTGGGACGTGAGCAATCGTCCAAGTGCAAGCGCCGCCAGCAGCCCGGCGATCAATCCGACGACGACCGGCTTCATCCCTTGCGAAACGACCAGGCGGAGCACGTCAGTAGTTTGCGCGCCCAACGCCATTCGTACACCGATTTCGCCGGTTCGCTGAACAACCGTGTAAGCGACTGCGCCGTAAATCCCGACCCCTGCCAAAAGCAGCGCGACGCAAGCGAAAACGCTAAGCAATGCCATCATCAGCCGTGACTGACCAAGTGCCTGCGCAACGATTGTATCCATGGATCTCGGCTGGGCGATTGCGATCCCCGAATCGATACCGTTGATCGCGGATTGCACCAATCTTGTTACTGCTTCGGTCTTGAATTTACTGCGAATCGCGATAGCCATGAAGGGAAAGTTCTCCTGGGCCCATGGGCGGTAAAACTCCATTTCACTAGGCTGGGCAATTCGATCCGAGCGTACGTCCCCGACAACACCGATGATCTCAACCGGGACACTTAGAGCCGTAACCAGCAGCGTCTTGCCGATCGGATTTTCTTCTCCAAAGACTTTCCGCGCTCCAGCGTGACTGATTAGGATGACATTCTGTCGATCCTCGACATCGTGCTCGTCGAAGTCTCGCCCAGATAGGATCGGAATGCCCCACGTTTGAAAATATCCCGGCGCCACCTGGTGCGCAGGTGCGCTTGCGCGTTGCATTATTGGCGGCATCTCGCGGTCAGTCCGAGCATAAAGGGTCGTCGCGTTGTCGCTACCAAGCGGAAAATCGCCACTTACCGAGACACTTTCGAATCCCGACACCGCTCGTAACACGTTGAGCGCCTTCTCCACAAAGCGTTTTCGCGAGCTACTATCCGGATATGCGGTTTGAGGGAATGTGACGAAGCCCACCCAGAGATTTTCGCCGCGAAATCCAGTGTCCTGGTGACTCAACTGGACGAAGCTGACAATGAGCAAACCGGCGCCTGCTAGCAAAGTCATCGACAGGGCAACCTGCACACCGACTAAGATTTTTCGGAACCGTTGCTGGTGTGCGCTGGCACTGGTTCCGCGTCCTCCCTCTCTAAGTCCGCCAACGAGATCTGCGCGTGAACTTTGCCACGCGGGGTAAACACCTATGACTAGACCTGCGAGAAGCGACAGCGCTATGGTGAAGCAGAGAACTTGAGCCGACAGGCCCGTCACTCTGTTCGCTTCAAGAGGAAGAAAGTCAGACGCCATTTTCGGCACAAGGGGGACCAGTCGCCAGGCGAGGATCGCGCCAACAACTGCGGCAATCGCGCTCACAAACAAACTCTCAAACACGAAAAGCCGTACCACGCTTGCGCGGGGTGCACCAAGCGCCAAACGTAAAGCGATCTCGCGTCGCCGTCCGCTGAACCGCACGAGAAACAAGTTCGCGACGTTACTGCACGCGATTAGCAGAACAAAGCCGACGGCGGCGAGCAACGTCACGAAGGTCGGTCGTAGGTCACCGGTCAAATCTTCTGGTAGCGTCTTGACGGTCGTCACGAACTTGGCGTCAATTTTGTCGGGATACTGCGCACGATAACTCTCATCTAGTGACGGCAATGCTGCGCGAGCCTGGTCGATAGTCTCGCCCGGTTTCAACCGACCAATAACTCGAAGAAAAGCCGTGCCGCGCATCATGCGTTCGTACGAAAAACCAGGAATAGCGAACGGTTTCGTTATCCAAACCTCATTCCTGTTTGGCCCGACCCACGTCACCGGCATATTCGGCACCACGCCTATAATTGTGTGCGGCACTCCGTCCAGCGTAATGCTGCGACCAAGCACATCGGGTTCACCACCAAGCCGGCTCTGCCAGAAATTCTTGGAGACTATGACCACGTCCGCGCCCTCCTCTTCGGTTGGCCAAAAAGTTCGGCCGCGGATTGGACGAACACCAATTACGTCAAAATAATTCGCAGTCACACGAAATCCAGAGACCTGCACTGGATCGCCGATCCCAGAAAGTGTGAGCGCTGCCCCTGTTTGCGCAGCGAACCCGCCGAAGATCGTCTGGCCGTCGCGGTAGTGCATGAACCGGGGTGCCGAGAGCGGAAAATTCACGAGCCCCCGCCCCTTATCCTCAGCGTACATGCGCGCGATGCGGTGCGGCTCGACAAAAGGCAATCCGCGGAAAAACAGATCGTTGATCAAGCTAAAGACTGTAGTGTTCAGCCCGATGCCGAGGGCCAATGTGAGCACTGCAATCGCGGTGAACCCCGGCGATTTTCGGAGTTGGAGCAGAGCGAACCGAAGATTGTTCATATAGTATCGATCAGTTCGAATCTCAGTGTGGTACCCAGTGCGCGCGGACAGTCTTTTCGACGTTAGTCGTTGAATAGACAACGCTCACTGCTCGCCAAAAGAAGTTAGCAAGTTTTTTGGGACAGAGTTTCGTCAGGCGCACTTGATAGCTCATCGTTTCTCAAACACGGTAGGCGCGGCTTCCATCGCATTTCTAAATTCGAACGTCGTACTCTTTGGCACTCTTGGCTGCTGGCAACGCATCGGGGAATGTGAACCTGCTGCAACCATTACAACACATGCCGTGCGAGGGGTGATTGGGCAAGACGGTTATACTTGGACGAACAAAGCGCACCAGACTATCAAGGCTAAAAGGGTTTAAGGTGCCAAATAAAGCTGCTCGGAAGAGTAGTGCCGTCTTCAACTAAGATGCTATCGAGATAACGTTCCGTCACGACCTGAAATGGCATCGTGCGCCGTATCTCCTGCCACTCCGGCCACGAGAGTACTCCCTGACCGGAGAGTTCATGGAAAAACAAAAATTCAGGCATTATAGATTCCGTTCTGTTGTTGGCGAGTGCGTGGTCGGGCAACTTCACAAGTTCGCCTAGAATAAGTTCGGCTGATGGATATCGACTATTAATCTCACGAAGAAATCGAAGGACGACCCGTGGGTCGCTTCGAGAAAACTCGTGCAAGACGAACCATAGTGAGAATAGACCGGCCTCCTTATACCAGGGCAGTTTCTTGCTCCAAATACTCACCACGTAAGCGTCGGCTTCCACGGCATGCAAACACACACACGCCCTAGCTCCGCCGACTTTGGTAGCCGTTGCAGTTACCGCTACGTGAGAGACGTCAACGCCTCCGAGCTTCCGAGCTAGTTTTAGCTCTATAGCTTGCTGCAGAAACTGACCGTTCCCACATCCAAGATCCACGAGAAAAGGAAATGACCGCCCAGCAAGCATCTGAAGTGCAGGCGAAAAAAATTTGCGTGAATGCAGTTGACCACTTCCTAGGACATTACGAAATCGATTCACAACCGGCTTGCCGCCTAAATTACTAACGAGAAGCAACGATGTGAGGTCCTGAAAAAAGTTTTGATATGAGTTAAGAATACAGAAAGACCCGTGACGAGCGAAGACTTTTCGCCCTAGGTCAGATGCGACGTAGTGACCCGCAGCCTCGCATCGTTCAACAAGCAAGCCTAAGGCGGCCAGATACTTGAATACTGAATTTGTAGTCGCAGGTTCGGCTTCTGGGAAAGTCGCGCAGCTGAAACAACTTTCAGACATTCGTTCAAGCCACCCGAGTTCCGCGAGATTTGCAAGAACTGGGCAGGCAACCTGCCCTCGCAATAAGCTTACAATTTCTGACCGTGTTTGCAGCTTCACAACGTGGGCGGTTCTACATCGCAGGCAACTTCGAACAGGCTAGGATCATTCCGTTGGCTAGGTTCACGCCTTCGGTGTACGGATACGGTGTTACACGCACTTTGTGTGTCACGCCTAGTACACAGGGGCGATCTAAGCGAGTTCTTATGAAAATTTCGGGAACATGGCGACAGAAACAGTTGGGGAACAGTTATCGTCTCGCCCACAGCCTTTTAACGAGACTCTCTAAGCCTTGAGCGATCGCCCAAACCGAACTGATCCTGTTACAAGTGCACATTTAGGCCGGTAAAACCGCTCTTGAAAATCTCACCCACTTTCAGTCACGCCGCTTGTTATCTGCGGTCAGACTAACGCCTTACACCGCCCGGATCCAACGTCGAGCCGAATCCAAACCACGCGAGCGAGCCGCTCTTCTCCGAACCTTAGCTGCGCGCCTGTGTACTAGGATTTGTGCTAGAATGACGCCGTTTCTGCTCGTCGCTCGTGAAACGACGCTTTAATCGTTAGAAATCGCACTTTGCTCTCGTAAGTCCGCTGTTTTGTTGAAACGAAAAGAGATGTTTTGAAAACGACGATTTGGGAATCCTAAGTCTGGCGCGTCTGCCAATTTCACCACCCTGGCCCGTTGATTACCGACGACTTATAAATTTTTGAGCGAATTTATCCCACGCTCGGTGTGGCAAACCTTTCTGGCGGCGACGAGTGTCCACTTGGAAAGCGAACCTCATAAGCTTTAGGCGCTCGTTGTCGATCGACCGGGGAACAGGAATGTCACCCTTCACGCCAAAGGTCACATTTTCGTGAGTCGTCCGCCCCTAATTTGTCTCGAATGAAATATGCATTTGCTCTGACAATTCGCGGTTCCGGTTTATTCCCTACCCCGATCGCACTGGCCCCGCCAGCACGTAATACTAAGCCTTGGAATGAATGCTAGACGTTACCGGCGAGATTCGTCACAGTAACTGTCACCGATATTTGGTTAAGGCCGGCGAACCCGCCATCCTCGCCACTGGCCATCTCAGTCTGTCCCAAGTGCTACGGTCACCTCACGAAACTGATTTTACGACCAATGTTGCCATCGCTTGGCTTTGGAATTTGCGCGAGCAGCCAAGACGGGTTCTTCACTTACGACGAGAAGCATAGCGCACTCTTGTCAGAAACGCCCCCCTTTACACAAGCCCGATTGTGTGGGCGTTAAAAAACAAACTGTAGCTGCAATTGTTGCAGCGAACCACCATGAGCGGCGTCCCTTGACCTAAGTCCACGCCCATGTCTTGCGTTACGTTGTGGCATATCACGATCCGATCCTGAACGGACCAGCTTAGCACTCCGCAGCATGGACATGATTTTTTTCCCCAATAACGACTCACATGCTGTTTTGCTTGTTGCATCTGTTCATCCGTCATCATCGCGATAAAATAGTTCGACGGTTACTTCTACATGAATCATGCAATCTGCGGCGCAGGACCGCGCAAGTGAAACACTTCTGAAACAGTTAATCATAGGCTCTTCCTAGCACAGCCTTAGCGAAGCACAGCAACAATTCGTTAAGGACTCAACGCCCATTCGCCTAGGTCCCGTGGGCGGGCGTATCGCGGCTGAAGTTTTTGTCGGTCTTCTTTTGGGAGATCATCATTCCTTCCTGTCGCAGGATCGTACGTGGCATCCCATCGCCGAGATGACACAGGGCGGAAAGTTCGGAATTGCCGAACTCATTCGTTCCGCAATCAAAACGTAGCACGCCGAAAGGGATCTCTTGCAAGATGTGCCTACACCAGGCCCGTGGAAACTGGTTTTGCACCAAGCAGCTAACGATTGCCAAACTGCTCTGTCTTCAGCGGGTAATACCCATTACGGGATGGATTTCCCAAACCGAATAGCCGGGCTTGAATGGCGCTCTGCGCTCGTTTGAGCGATCCTTTGGAGCGTGGTCAACGTCGTAAAAGGCTTTGCCGGTAACGGTAGTTAGGTGACGCCCGCTAACTGTGAGCGTCTTGGAGCTGGAACTGAATGGAAACTTCTGTGCAGTCCAACTGAATACGAACTTTCGATATTCACACCAAATTTTGCCCGGTGGAATTTCAGCGCCGACAATTCCGGGCTTACTGCCGCTAGCATCAACGAGCTCAATATGAATGTCGCCATCGGCTTCAACTTTAATGCCTGCAACGCGTCCGGTTAAAGCAAACCAGCGTTGTTCAGACGCGATTCGGGGAGAACTTTTTGTCGGCTTAACGCTTGTTCCCACGCCCGCCCATTTGAACATTTGAGACGGAGTTATCGGCGTAACCTTTGACTTGTCGGCAGGTACCCGCTCTGGATCGGTCTTAGCCGGCCAGCGATCAACACCGTGATTACCCGTAGTGCTGCACGGTGATACAAACGTTACTTTCGCGGTCGCACCGAACGTTGAAAAAAGAGCTAGGGCATTGAAGAGAATGGTAAGGCGGATGATCTGTGGCTTCATGGATAAACAATTACCGCACCTCCGCAGTCAATCAAAGGCATCTCCAAACTGTTTCCTAACTGTTTTTAATCCTCATCTCGACTTTTGCTCACCCATCGCGGGAGCTACCCGGTGTTTCATTACTGTTTCGATTGCGTGCTGAAACAGTTTCTGTTGCCCTAAGGTCTCATCACTTCATTCTTCCTATGACACACCTTCGGATTGCACTAACGATTGCCATATCCTTGGTCGCTTGCGCTGCTCAAGCGCAGCGAAGTGAACGCTCTTCGACGAGTGCTCGCTCCAAGCCGACTCCATGCCCAGGGGTAAACGATATTACGGATTGTCCCGACGAAGGCTGTGGCACGGGTCGGAATCCGGAGTTAAACAAACGCAAGAATATTCGCTCCGACGACCAGTCGCCGACGCTCCGCAGCATCCAATGGATGAAGGCACTGAAAAATCCTTCCAAAGCAGATTGCGACTCTGAAGATCGCGAATCCTTGAAGCAATTGGGAGAAGGCCAAAAAATCACCGTTGTTGCTTGGGCGCTTGCAGCCCGCAAAGGCGGCCAAGAGACGTGCAACTGCAAACTCAAATTGCCTCCGGACACGGACAATCATATCGTCTTAGTTGACCCCGACTCCGAAAACCCCACACTCCAAGCAGACGAAGAAGATTCGGAGACGGCGGAATTTACGCCGCGAGCGCGATTAGATCATCCAAACTTCACCCAGGACAGGCTGGAGTCTTTGATCGATCCTAGTTGGGATCCGGGGGAAACGCCTACACGCGGCAAGCTGCGCGTGCGCGTGACCGGTTTGCTGCTGTTTGACTCCGAACACTTTTGTCGCAACGCACTTAAGCGACATAACAACTGGGAGATACATCCAGTTCTGAAACTAGAATATTGCCCCGAGGAGAAAACTTGCGAGGAGGATAGCGACGACAACTGGATCGACTTAGAGAGCGAGTAAGCGCGATGCAGGCGCAAAATAAGAAAAACAAAGTGAAACCAGCAACTACAACAGTTGAACAACAACAGGTTATTTCATGTAAGGGAGCAAAAACGCGTAATTGGTATGCTTGGATAAATACAATGCCGCCGAAGCCGGATGACTTCCATGTAACCGGCGAAGTCCGAGTAGGCAATCCTGGCGTCTATGCCCTGCTAACGAAGAAAGAACCGCAGGGAATTAATCCTGCGATTCTGCTGCTCGACCTGCATCTGGTCCAACGACCTGGTATTTGGCCGCAAGTTGTATCCTGGGTTCCAGCCCGCTACGACGAAATTACAACCGAAAGCGACTATACCGAAGTAAACATCTTTTGCGGCAGCGATATCATTGTCCAGGTCCCCGTCGATGTCGTTTCTTGAATTCGACATCGACGTGATCGACTATGCTACAACCAACGCTCGGCGTGAGTAACATGCCGTTCTATAATCTTTTCACAAGATAGATATAGAAAAAATAGGACAGGCACTTATGCCGACTGTCACGATCCCCCAAGACACGCTATTCACGTTTGATATTCTGGGTCGCTATGGCTGCAACACTCTCGAAGAAGCAGTCAACAGCATCAATCGACCAAATCCACGGATGTTCGATTTTATTATTATCGGTGGTGGCAGCTTTGGAGCTGTTTTAGCAAGTCATCTATTCAATCGCGACCGCACACGTGGCCATCGCATTTTGGTACTTGAAGCAGGGCCATTCGCACTGTCCGAGCACGTCCAGAATTTACCAGGAAACTTCGGGCCACCGTCAAAAAATAATCCCGGTACACTTTGGGGCGAGCCATGGGTTTCGGACAGCCCAATGGATTTTAACAAACAGTTTCCAGGCCTCGCTTATTGCGTCGGCGGACGTTCCGTGTTTTGGGGAGGTTGGTCGCCGTATTTGATCGATTCTGAAATCAGTGACGCATCTTGGCCGAGAAGTGTTCGGCGTGATCTCAAACAGAAAGTCCTACCGCGTGACAGCGCCGGCCCGATTGAATCATATCTAGATGAGGCTGCGCGGCAGATTGGGACCGACACCACGAACGATTTCGTCTTTGGGCCATTACACACCGAAATGCGTCGCCGACTATTCGAAGGGATTATTGGAATGCCAGCCATCGCGGATCAGGATCTGCTGGCAGGTAAGTTAGGCACGCTAAACGATCCACTCGACCTTGAAGCGCCACTCGCAGTGAGCTCTGCTTCACCGCGAGCCGGCTTTTTCGGACTGAACAAATTCAATGGCGTCCAACTGTTGCTATACGCTGCGCGAGTGGCCCAGGGCGAGGCTCAACAATCCGCCGCAACCGCGGATGAGCAAGATGCGCTAAAGCGCCTTATGGTGGTCAGCAACGCTTACGTGACACGCCTCGATCGAAATGGGAACACGATCTCCGGAGTATGGGCGAAAAATCAAGGCGTCGAACGACGCATTGGAGTACCTCCTGGCGGTAAAGTATTTCTTGCTTTGGGCACCATTGAGAACACCCGAATCGCCCTCAACACGGTCCCAGAGAAAAATCTTATTGGTCGCAATCTGATGGCTCACCTGCGTTCAAACCTGACTTTCCGAGTCCCACGCAGTGCTTTCGGTCCAAGCCTAGACCCATCCTTGCATCCAGAAACACGAGAACTGCAAATCTCGGCTTTGTTTGTGAAGGGAATTCACACACATGCCATCGACGGCAGCAGAGGTCATTATCATTTCCAGATTACGGCATCTGGCGTCGGCGAACTCGGAAAAAACTCTGAAGCCGAATTATTTCAGAAAATTCCAAACATCGATGATCTCGACCAGTTCAAAGATCTGACGGATAAATGGGTTGTCATTACCGTGCGCAGTATCGGTGAAATGGTTGGGGACAAAACTTCTGCCGACCCGCAGAACCGCGTCGCCCTTGGTCCCCTGGATGGCAATGGAATTCCTCGTGCCAGAGTTAGGCTCGAGACGAACTGGTCAAATCAGGATGACCCGCGCAAGACCGATCCTAACGACCGCGGCCGAACGAAGGATAACGATCTCTGGAAGGCCATGCATAAGATGAGCCTGAAAGTCGCCGAGATTCTGGCCAATAACGGACCGATCCAATATCTATCCACACCTAACGCCACGGACAATGCCCAGTGGCAAGATCAACCCCCAAACTTTTCTGCCTGTGCTGACACCCTCAGTTCCACTCATCACGAAGCCGGCACACTCTGGATGGGTGAGTCGCCCCAATCCTCGGTAACTGACGATTGGGGTCGCATTTGGGAGATCGACAATCTCTACGTTGTGGGACCGGCTCTCCTTCCGACGATCGGTTCACCAAATCCAATGCTATCCGGTGTCGCCCTCGCACGCCGGGTTGGAGACCGCCTTGTTCCAACGCCTGCTCCGCCCACAACTGTTGAGAGTGGATTCCAATATCTATTTGACGGCACAAAAGAACAGTTCGCGAACTGGCGCGTGGCAGGCGGTGGTTCATTCTCGCTGTTCGAGCGAATGATGATCGCGCAACCGGATCCGAAAAGAATTGGCTTACTCTTCTATGAATCCCGAAAGTTCAAAGATTTCATCTTGAAGCTCGACTTCCTGCTCTCGCACCCTTTTGGGCCGAACAACGACAACTCCGGCGTATTCGTACGCTTCCGCGATCCGCGGCTTGCTGATCCGGCACCAGACCCAATTGATCCGGCAGACAATCCAGCTTTTGTTGCTGTGCATACTGGATTCGAAATTCAAATCGACGAGGAAGCCCGTCGCGACATCCGTTTCCCCGACGAACAAGATGGAGCTTTCTTTAGTCACACCGGAGCCATCTATAAAATCAAAGCGCCCGGAACCGCTCCCGGGCAGCAGCAATATCAAAACACGCAGCAACTTGCTGCGGGTCAATGGCATCATTACGAAATCGAAGTGCGCGATCAGACCTACACGGTGCGATTGAACGAGCAGCCATCAACCCGCTTTATCCGGCGCAACGACGACACCATCCGGGGTAACCCACCGACTATCGATCCGGAATCCGGCTTTATCGGTGTCCAAGCCCACACCGGTCGCGTTGCCTTCGCCAACATTCGGATTAAGTCACTCTAAAAGAGCCTCCCCGAAACAGCAATGTCACAAGAACGACCGGCGACAACATCATTGCCATTGCTTAACCATTTAATAGACAAAGCAGCAACTGGACGTCGCTCTTTTTCCCTTCGGCCGCGCTAGGTGATGTCACGTTTTGCCGAAAGAGTGACATTTCTGCGCAAATTCCTGATGCTGTCGTCGCATAAACAGGGGTTCAACTCCCCTCGCCTCCACCATACGAGAGTTCACCTCAGAAAACGAGTTCGTGCGACGCACGGCGAGGTTGGTTTCAGCGAGGAAATCCCAGGGTTTTTTAAAGGAAACGCGAAGCGTTTGGGAGCGCAAAAGTCGGTTCGAGCCGGCTCTTAGCAAAAATGACTTCATTTTTGACCAATTTTCTTCGGCTACCCACGAATTGGCCTGATTTGCCTCTGAAATCCAGTTTCGAAGCGGTTCGAGCCGATCGGCCTTGCTCGTCTGCAAGGCGATAATTTTCTGCTCGATTTCAACCCGCTTCGGAACGAGCGGATTCTTCATTTCCTTGAACTCATCGATGTTCAAGGTGCCTTCTGTGAAGGCAGTAATCATTTTTATCCCGGCAATTCCTATGGCTATTTCTCCGCATCGGCCAATGCCTCGGTGCCGCTTGCATGTCTCCCGAAATCATTCGGACCGTGGACGGCCAACGCAGGCTTTACATACTACAATCTCGGAGAGGCAACTGCCGGCATAAACGCAAACCGCGATCACAACGCTTACGTCTGGCAAATCGGGTTCGGTAGAACTTTCTAGCGCAAGCGATCCCGCAATGGGTCGCTTTTTATTGTTTGATTGGAAACACTTGGCTTGGAATCAGCTTGACAACCAATAATAGGAATTCATCGTGCGGCTGTCAGCGATTGACACTGGTCTGAGTTTTGCTATAATTACCATAATGCAGGGTTAATCAAATCTATCGTTCACCAGTCAACCTTGGCCGTAGAAAACGGGAGTTTTGGCTTGGTGAGAGCGAAGCAAGTGGGATAGCTTCCCACCGATGAACAAGCAGGGCTTCTTTAAAGCTGTCTTGGGTCAAACGTCTTACACATTGGTAGTCCATGGCCTAGGTGCTCTGCTCGCTTGGCTCATTTCGCTTGGGGTCATCGCTTCGCTTGCTCCCCATTGGCAGGCGCTTCAAGAATACCGATGGCTCGCAATTGGCATGCTCACTGTCGCGATACTCATAATCGCGATAAAAATATACCTGGCTAACGTGCGCAAGATTCCGGTCTTTCCGAAGGTTGATTTTGATTTTCTGGTTCTGGACAAGGAAATTTCGATCCGATTTCACTCTCTCGAAGATATTGTTTACCGTAAGAAAATGAAATTGAAGGCTCTTCACAACGATTTAGGTCATTTCACCGACAAGTATAACTGGACCGGGTCAGGTAACGTTCGGGTAAGGAGTCAACACGATGAACATCGTCTGCAGCTAACAAATCGTGGTGCAGTTTTTCAATGGTATGAGACGCATTTCGATCGAGTCCTAAAGAAGGGCGAAACAATCGACATCGAAACTGTTTGGAATATCGAGGATAAAAGCAACACCGCTACTCCGTTCATTTCCACGACCATTGAAGAACCGACCGCCTCTCTAACCATGCGAGTGTTCGGCAACGAATTCTTTGGGATTCGCCAAGCAACCTGTGAGCACAAAGCAACCATGGGAACCCACAAACCATATGATTCTGACACGCTTCAAGCGAATGGCGGAGAAGTGATTTGGGATATCCCGCACCCGAAGCTGTATCACTACTATGAAATGCGATGGACCCCGCACTATCAGAGACATTAGGGTGAAACCGCTTCCGCTCGTTCAACTGCAAACAGGCGATTTTTTTACGAAGGACACTTCGTTGCGAGAGCCTTGCAAACTGGTCACGGAATTCAATGACTCATTAAAGAAAGATATGGCCGCGTTACTGGCCACCTTCCATAGTCACAAAATAGCCGTGGGCTTGGCCGCCCCGCAGGTTGGCATTCAAAGCCGCGTTTGCGTCGTAAACGTCAGTAAGAACAAGGCGTTACCAAATAAATTATTGATAAACCCGAAGATTACGAGGCAGTCGACACAAACAGAAACCAAGTTTGAGTCCTGCATGTCGCTGCCTGACGTTAAGGGAAAAGTCGAAAGGTCTCTATCAGTAAAAGTTGAATACGAGGACGAAAAAGGGGTGCGGCGGGAGATAGAAGCTGAAGGGTTTTTGGCGAGGGTTCTTCAGCACGAAATCGACCATCTAAACGGGATCTTATATGTGGATCAAATGTCTTTGCCGGAGAAATTAGAGCCGACGGACATTTTTAAGGACGACTGATCACGTCAGATCCGTTTTTCTGATTGTACGTTCTACAGCATTCTCTCGTTCAGATTGCCGGCGATACGTACGACGTGGCACTCGGTTCTCAAAGCCGCTTTCTTTTACTGCCTCTCGATAATCAACGGGGCGAATCCAGATTTTACCAACTGGATCTGCGAGTGCCTCCGTGAACGTGGAGAGATAAACGAGCGTTCGGATTGGCGGACTGCTTTGGAGCAATCGTTCGGCGGTGTTGTTTCGTCGCTCAGCATTTTTCAAGACGACAAGAACGCGAAACGGAAATTCCTTGTATACGTAACGCGGCTCGCCATGCGCAACGGCAAAGCCGCCTGATCTGTAATACTCGAGATAACAGCCGGCACGAGCAACGAGTGTCCCTTGTGTTTCGCTCGAACGATCAACTTCGAGAAAGAAGGTGTGTTCGGAAGTGGCGCCGCCCTTTTCTTTCTCGTGAATGCGAATGAAGCCGTCCGGCTTAACCAGAACTTCCGTTTCGTGGCCCGGCCTGACGGCGCGGAACTGGTGAAGCAGAGGCCAAGTGCTGAATTCAGCAATGCTGAACGTCTCTGAGTTTTTCAGCGCCGAATAAAACGCCGCCTTCACATCCATTACTTCCAGCTCGTGCCGGATCGTAAGCGGGCTCACGTCCGCGCGCTTTTCGAATGCCATTGCCAAGAGTCGCGGAAAATCCGCGATCGCGTTCTCGTCGGTCAGCAACGCATGCCCTTTACGGGTTAAAGAGAGAACAGCTGGCTCGTTGACCCGACGCTTTCGCTCGCTGATAAAGCCAGCCGCTTTGAGTTTTTGGAGGCGCTTTTTTCCTGCTTCTTTTTTGCCGTCAAAATACAGCGCCGCGATATGCGCGGTGGTCATCACGCGCGACTCGAAAAGGCCGCGCAGAATATCGAAATCGCGTTCTTGAATGACGGCACGATTAATGGTTCCCGTGCGGCCCATTTATTGAGTATATCATTAGGCAGTAGAGCAAAAAGGACTGCCGTTAGCCATCGAATCGACCCTGTTATAAACCAGTTCACGTCGTGGTAGAGTGTCTGAATGAGTAAGGACCAAGCAATTCATCGAGAGGGTCTTCGTTTTAAGAAACTGGACCTTCATTTACATACTCCCGCCTCAAAATGTTTTGTCGACCGCAACGTAACAGCGGACGCGATTGTTAAAGCAGCATTGGTACAGAAACTGGATGGAATCGCGGTGACTGACCACAACAGCGGTGCATGGGTTGACGAAGTGAAAAAAGCTGCAGCGAAAACAGGCTTGGTTGTTTTTCCAGGTGTGGAAATCACGTGCATAGCCGGAACAGGCGGCATTCATCTTATCGCCTTATTCGACACATCCGCCTGCACTAGGGACATCGAAAGTTTACTCGGCAACCTAGGGCTCAAACCAGAGCAGTACGGCAACATCGATACACTGGTTAAACACGACCCTCTCGCTGTTGCCGCGATCATTGCTCAAAGGGGAGGGCTAGCAATATTAGCTCACGCGAATTCAACCAAGGGTGCGTTGGCTGATATGAAGGGCGAGCAACGGACAGCTCTTGTCCAATGTCCGTCAATAAAAGCGGCGGAAGGAACGGACTTTCAAGATGCTGAAGCGGCTAAGAAACGTAAGCGAGTCGTCGATCTACTCGACGGCACTGACACAACATATAAAAGGAAACTGGCAGTCTACCAAGCTTCAGATAATCCAACCGCGAAGGCAGACGGTCATGGACTCGAAGGAATTGGCACCAGGTGTTCGTATTTCAAACTAGACCAAATCAATATCGACGGTTTAGGTCAGTGTCTTGCCGACCCAGATGTCAGAATTCGGCAGGATTACGAATATGCTGTTACTACCTTTCCATATATCGAAAGAATAAAGGTAACTGGTGGTTTCCTCGATGGCGCTGAGGCAATTTTCCATCAAGGTTTAAACAGTATTCTGGGCGCTAAAGGAGCCGGTAAATCCCTGTTGATTGAATTCTTACGCTTTGCGTTAAACCAACAACCTTCAAATAAGGACATTCTGGCGGATCATGAGAGTAAACTTGCGCAACGACTGGAAAACTACGGCACGGTAGAAGTTGCGATAGTCGATGAAACAGGGATGAAGTTCGTTGTCAGCCGTGTCTGGGACCCCGCAGAAGATCATCCCTACACGAGCGACGTCCGCAACGCAGCCGAGGTTTTTCCGATCCTGTTTCTCAGTCAGAACGAAATCATCAAAATTGCCGAGAGCGAGGACGAACAGATTGCCTTTATCGACCGATTTTTTGATTTTCGAAGCTTCCGACAGAAAATCGCCGATCTCGACCACAAAATGGAAGAATTAGATCGTGCTCTTGCGGAAAGCTTAGAGGCTTTCAGGACGCAAAAGGAGATCGAAGAAGCGATTACCGCATCTAATAAGGAATTGGTCTCGCTTGATGCAAAGTTAAAGAATCCGATTTTTGATGAATATACAAAGCAGGAAACGAAAGACCGCGCCCTTCGCGAGCAGCAGGCCTTCGTCGACGATCTTATCAAACAACTCGACACGACCCGAAGGGACTATGGGCGAGTTCAAGTTCCCGCATTGCCTGAAACACATGCTTCCGATCCCGCATTACGGCGGGTTCAGGATGTAAATACGCAAGCAAAAGATTCATTGTTACAAGGCTTAGAAGAAGCGGCAGCGAAATTAGTTCAGTTCAAACAGCAAGTTGAAACGGAATACTCTAAATGGTTGCCGGATTTCTTAGCCGCGAAGAAACGTTACAGCGACGCAGTGCAAAAGGAAGGTGGTGACTACAAGAATTTAGCGCAAAAAAGAGCGAAATGCGTCAAGCAGATCGAAACCCTTCAGCAAAGACTCGTGCCAATTAAACAACGAAGTGACCAAATCAAAGATATTTCAACTGAACGGGATGAGACCATCACGGCCCTGAAAAGGGAATATGAAGCGTATAGCAAGGAACGGCAAACGAGGTGTCAGACTATTGAACAAGAATCAGGGAACCGGTTGAAAATTGGAATACAAGAGTCGTCCAACGTTGATGAGTTCAGAAGCCGCCTGAACGCCCTAAAGAAAGGCTCGTACCTCAAAGACGCAGAGATCAATTTAATATGCGAAAAATCGGACCCCGGGACATTTGTCAAAGCGGTTATCCGGCATGAAGTCTTCGGGAAGACTCAATTTTTAGAGGCTCTCGCGAAGGATGTCGGTATCGACAGAGAACGCATGTTTGTCCTGTCGGAATTTCTCGACAGCGAGTTTCAAATTGAACAATTACTATCCTTGGAGCACAAGGCGCTTCCGAAAGACCGACCGGAGATTCTTTATAACGTCGGTGAAAACAAGTTTGAGCCGCTCAACCGTTTATCAGTCGGACAGAAATGCACAGCCATGCTTATCGTCGCGCTAAGCGACGGCATGTTTCCTATCGTTATTGATCAACCCGAGGATTCTTTAGACATCCGAACTATTTGGGAAGACATGTGCACAAAAATTAGACGCGGTAAGGAGAAGCGCCAATTCATATTTACCACGCACAATTCGAGTTTGGCCGTGGCCTCCGACACAGATAAGTTTACGATTCTTGAAGCCGGTGCCACAAGCGGCAAGGTGATGTATTCCGGCTCAATGGACCATTCGCCTGTTAATGAAGAGGTGATTACATATCTCGAAGGTGGGCCGGACACCTATAGAACAAAGTTCAGAAAATACAGGATCGACTCTAAGAAATAGTCACCGTCTTAACTTTCAATTTGCGCTTTCGCCGCGCGCTCAAAGTTTTTATCCGTGGATGTCCATCATCGAGGAATCCTTTACATACTCTCGAACGATCGCCGGTAAATGCTGATGGTATATTGTCTCGCCTTCTCTAACCACAGTCGCGAACGTTGGAGAGAGACAGTGAATGGTCTCTGAGAACTTGTCCCAAAGAAAGATATGGGTGAAGGGGTCGGACTTCTCAATGCCAGGGTCTTCGGGAGCCGACGCTAAATCTGATAATCCTTCGCCGGCCGCGTAAATTAGCAACCAGCGCTCCTGCGAACGGCCCCATTGATAACCGCGCGCCTTTTCCTGCTTTTCAGCTATCGTCGCTTTGATTGCATCACTCGAGTCGGCGACTTGACCAGATTGAAGATCGGCGCACCACCACAGCAATCCGCTTTCGGAAGGGAGTAGGCGCACATACAGATGTTCGACGGCGCGCGCCAATAACGGCGCTATCATTGGATCAAAGGCGGTAATCTGCGATCCCGCTTTAGAGAGTGGTGTTCGACGCAGCATTATTACAATTTCTTCGGAGAATTGATCGCGATCGATATCGTAGAGCACGGAGGCGCTAGCAGTTCGGAAAAAGACAGAGCCGTAAACATTTGGCAGCGGCTCCGGTTCACGAAGTAGACGGTCTCTAAGGAGTCTGGCGATTTCCTTCCATGCCGAGTGAAGGCTACGCTCCGGCGAGCCGCGAGAACGAGGTGCATCCGCATTTAGAAGCGTCAACTCAAGACCAACAACTAATGCACCGCCTGCAAATGAAACAACAAAATCCGGCCGTTCGCCTGCGATGAGCTCGTCTGGATTGAGTTGCAGCCGATTCAGGAATCCAGACACGATTGCGAATTCCTTCTCCTTACCGCGCGCGCCGTCGTTTAGATGCCGAGAGGCGAGCTTATTGCGAAGTGCCCTCGATTGCTTCATCCTGTAATGATACCAACTTACCGAATCTTTCGCTTGGCAGTCGCAGGCTCATCTGCCGTTTCGTTGAATAATTTCTCGGCAAAAATCTCTGCACGCTCCGCGATTTGTTTCTGTGCTTCCGCCGCCGGCAGGGCGAACGGCAGCTTTTGATAACACTTTTCAAGAAAACGCTTCGCTCGCTTTGCCAAAATCGCAGACACAACGTTGGTAGTGGCGAGTCGGGTTTATCGAAACCGATCAGAAAGATGTCAATGCCCTCTCGTTGCTGCAGCTGTTCAGCTAGCGTGATGAGCTGAGCTGTTGGTCGACTCGCCGCAAAAATGTACGAGTCGAGATTTGGATATAATCGGCAAGCCTTGTGAAATTCCCCCTCGAATTGTGTCTCACTGAATGTGGTTTCTTTGTAGCGTTTCACCTGAATTGCTACGTCTGCGGCGCTGCTAGCTGCGTCCGCTGGCTGATCGCCGGATCGAGCGACGTAAAATCGCGATCCAGTGAGACAGGTGAACAATGTGGCGATCAGCCCCTCGAATCCGAGCTGCCCAGTCGATCGCATCGTGCTGAGCGTGTCTTGGAGCTTTTCAAATGACATAATTATTCGACCAGCAAACTCCAGTGGATCGGCAAAGCAACGTACTCCGCATCAGGATACAGAGATCGGACAACACGATCCACGCTGGGCCGCTGGCGATAGAAAATATCGAGGAATTGTTGAAAGTTCTACAGAACAAATCCGATTCACTTCACAAGCAAAAACTTATTCCTTTCCCGCCAGCGCCTATCGACACGAATCTCACGAAGCAGCAAGTCCATGCGCAAGTTCGCGCACCTCTCTGTCAACCTGACTGACGAATTGCTCTACGTGGATCAGCAAATTCTCAACATCGGCGCGCGGAAGGATTATTAGCGCCCCGTCTTTAGTCAAACCGTTCCGGTGGACAATGTCGTGCCGAACTTGGACTGCTTTCAGAATCTCAATCATCGAAGGTGGGAATGTGATTCCCAGAACTGCCGAATACATCTTTTGCACTTTTTCTAACCGATGGAATGGAAGCACGTACAGATGGTTCTTCACACGAACAGGAATCGACTCCATCTGTCGAAAAATATCTGCTGTGGTTATTTTCAGCGCTTTAAAGACTGAATCGGATTCCACGAATTTTCGCAGCAGACTCTGATGTTTTACGACAAGAGAGATAAAAACATCGGAAAGGTAGGCTTCCAACAGCGTGATCGCATTCACGTACAAGAGTGCAAAGAACGAGGCTTGATCGTTCTCATCTATCTCTTGACCCAAAAGCCTTCTAAGGGTCTCAACCCCATTTTCAAATCTGGGATAAAAATCTGAGACAAGATAACTGAGATCGAAATCCTCGGGTCCAGGAATCGACGCCCATTCGTCGGTTCCGCATTCCTCTTCAAGCTCCTCAGCTATTTCTAGGAGGAAATTCTCAGGAATAATGTCGCAAAACTCTGACCAGAGAACTTCGTCTGCCTCATGTGGACCACCCCAAATATATATGTAACCACCTTCGGCCGACTCGTATGGCGTGTTCTCGGCAGGATTTTCGTAGTGTTCGAGGAACCAGTGCTTGATAATTCGCTTTTGCTCCTCCGGTGGTAGTTTTGCGAGTTCCTCAGCCGTTAGATCCCGCCCCGATTCGGGATCCAGGTATTTGGTCTTATTTTCGCTAAGCTCGCCCATCATTGGTTGGCAAAAGTCTCATCCATATTCGCTAGCTGCAATGTTGCTCGTTTAATGCGGGCAATATATTAATATGCTCAAATCGCTTCCATTCGCTTTTGTGGAGGAGTCAAGACAGAAGCCTATTGTCCGAATTGTTGAGAAAATCCTGGCAACGAGAGCGTGAAATACCGAGGCGGACGTGAGCGCTTTGGAGCGGGAGGTCGACCGATTCGTGTTTGCGCTCTACGGCCTGACTCCCGACGAAATCAAAATCATCGAAGCCTCATCTGCGGCATCTCCGACGCAAAAAAGAAACATGGCCTGATGTTTGGGGCCTTGGTGCGGGCCCTGCTGACCAATTTGCCGATGCCGCGACTAAATCGCAGATCTGATGGCGGTTACTTTATAACCAATAGCTTTACAAAAGGCCGTCTCATCAAGCACGCGACCTACCAAGTTGAGCCGCGCGCGCTCGAAATTCTAGCGAGCCGCGGCATTCGCTCGGGTGACGATTTTCCAAGAGAATTGTTCCACGAACTGCGGGAAGAAGGACTGCTCACTACCAACGGAAGCGGACCAGGCGAGGAAGTTGCGGATCATAGGGTCAGCGGCTCAACAGAATTAGATGAAGCGCGGCATGACCGCCGGCAGATCCCACTGGATGTTACAGCAGAACTACTGAACAGCGCCGGCAGTTTCATTTCGTTCGGCGCATTCAAAGTACGATACGGCGGAGACTCCGGATACGATGATGATGTTCTCCGCGCCGCGTACCAGAATTTAAAGAATCGAGTGCCAACACCGTTCGAGGCGTTCTCCGGCGCCGGTAATCCGATTGATGAGCATACGTCGGGTAAAGCCAAGACATGTGTTCAAGATGAAGTAATCAACTTAGCGCGTATGATTCACAACAGGCTTTGGCTCCCGAATCGCGACGAGAGCCATTCGACAAAAGCAGCAATTCAAATCTGCCGCGAATGGCAACAGGCCGTTATAAATGCCTTTCCAGGACAGTTTGTCGGAGAATGTGTTATCGGAAGTGATTGCGGTGAAAGAATCGATTTGGTGGATCAACATGAAAAAGTCGCTTACGAACTCAAGGCATCTCCCAACAACACCCACATGGAGTTTTATCGGGACATATTCAAGACTTGGGTGCAGCGCGAGATCGGGAATGAGCCATTGAAAAAGCTCGTGTTCATCACTCCGGAAGCAGGGGCTAGACGGCTGGAGGCTGGCTTTGGGCAGCAGGTTATTCGACTGACGCACAAGCATGGCTTAGCGATTGAAATCGCGGCGATTTGAGACTCACGATGGCCGCCGAGAAGAATCGCGACAGGTCAAAGCCTTACTATCCGTCTGTGGCAGTGAAGGCACGTGACGTGCTCGAAATTCTTTGATGGACGTAGCTCTGAAGCCGTTCTTACGGCGAAAATTCCTGCTATCACGTGCCGAAAAATGTTTTTATGACATTCTGCGCCGGATCGTTGGGCGGAAGATCGTCTTTGCGAAAATAAGACTCGCTGATCTAGTCGAAGCCGATGAGCGTCATCGACTGTGGCAAGCAAACTTCAGGCGCATTTGCTCGAAACATATCGATTTTGTGATCTGCGACGCCGCCCTCTGCCCAATTATCGCTGTCGAGTTGGACGATTCATCCCATCGACTGCCCGAGCGGAAAGCAAGAGATCGCGATGTCGATCGAATCCTTGAAATCGCTTCGCTGCCAATCTTGCGGCTTCCAGTGCAGCAAAGTTACGATCAGGGCGAAGTTGAACGACAACTCCTCGCCAAGCTTCGAGCACGTCATTAGGTGGATGTCTCAGCTTTAAGTCGCCCCGCGAGTCATGCGGTTGTAACGATTTGACTAGCGGGCCGCTGAAGCCTGGCTGTCGAAGTAAGCAGGTTGTTTCGCCATAACTAGCCGCGGCGAGTCAAATTTGTGTGGGCGAAACGTTTTTCGCACATCTCGCGCGAAAACGACGGGAATTGGAACAATCCCGCCCTGGCGCGAACGGAGCTAAAAGTTATCTACCAAAGGGGTGCTCAAGCGAACCACGGGATAGTGCCATCTTCCGTCTCGTATCGCCATGCCGTTTCAGCGGTCTTGATCACTCTTGCTCTTTCTCCTGGCTTTAGTTGAAACATCGCCGGCCGATTCTGCCAATGGATCACGCCTTTGTCGTCGAACTCGTTTGCAAAATCTAAACTTGCGTATGAGCCATCATCGAACCGTCGCACCCACTGAACGTGATCGATCTTGAGCTGTGATCTTCCATGGTCATTGAAAGCGTAGTTTAAGGATTTCCGATCCGTTCTTACGCTTGGATAAGCAATCGCGCCGAAAGGATGGCGGCCAGTCCATCGCGTCAAACTGCCGGCGACTTCGGTCGCGCTGTTCCGATCACATTTGTGCGAGAAGCCGTTCACCATTCCGCATGCGATTGACCATCGATACAAGAGAAGTTCGCCCCCGACATCCAATGTGTAAATGTCGGCAAAGAGCTTCAGAATTTCGTTGGCATCATGTCTCGGAGGGAACTTCGAATTGAGCGCGGCGGCCGAGCCTTCTTCATTCGGAAAGCGTTCGGCTAAAATTCTAGGTGGAATACCGCCATTCGCGAGGGCGAACTTTTCGGCAGTTACTCTCCATTCCGATAGGCAGTAATCTCCGGCGGTGGCTCCGCGTTCGGCGAATGCCGTTTCCGGCGAATCAGCGAGATACAGAACACTTTGTCCCTGGTCGTTCAGTCGGCCAATTCGCGAGAGTTGAGACGGCGGTTCTCCAACTTCGATGAGCAGCGTCGGTTTTCTCGACATTTGGCGAATTCGAAACATCCGCGCATCGCGGTAAAAAATCGGACAGTGATGATTTACGCCAATCGACAACCGTTCCAATCGCTCACTCAGCTCAAATGCCGAGCTCGGCACGATCTTTTGCCGGAGTTCGTCGTCTAAAGCAGCGAGCAGATCGATTGACCCAGCCATGACATCCGCCGGCTCGCTCATGTCGCGTGATGCTGAATCGCGTCATTCACTTGGGCCAATGTCGCCAAGTCCGCGTCGGAAAGTTCTTCATCCATCACATAGGAATAGCGGAGCACTGTGTTCGTGGGTCCTTCGACGAACTGGATAGCAGTTGCTGTTTGCAAATAGAGAAGCGCACCTGGAATGGTTTTTTTCCCAACGAACAGGTTGCGCACATTTTCGGCTCCGTTTTCGGCGATAAAATCTCTGTGAAGCTCGCGCGCGTGCTGTCGTAGGAGTTCTACCGGTGCACGATAATCAATCCAAGACCCATAAGTCGGCGTTTCCTCCCCCACTGCAAATTTTTTTGCGTTAAGCATTGGCCACATTTTTTCATGGTCGATTTGATTCTTCAGATTGATAATCACGCAACCGACTTCGGCGGGGGAATTTTCAATCTGTTCAATTCCCTCTTTCAATCGATCGAACATCGTTTTCGGAGATCTTCCCGACAGAACCTTGCACGCAAAGCCCCAACGCCGCCCGTCCAGTCGCGTCAAGGTATCTGGATTGTCGCCGTAGGAAAGAAGGGGACCATCCAATCGAGTTTCGGTTCCGATTTCGATACAAACGAGCCCGATAAGGAGCTCAAAAATCTTCGCGGCGACTTGATCTGTTGGAGCTACAACGTTCTGCGCGATAGTCCCCTTGTTTAGAAGTCGCAAGTGGTCGGCGAGGAAAGGAAAATCAGGCTGGTTCTGCAGTCGCACAATCCGCCGAATAAGATCATGCAGCCCGAAAGCCGGGCGAAACCGAATTCTCAAATCTTCCATCGTGTCGCCGATCGTGTACTTGCCGCTCTCGAGATCCCGCAGGTCGGAACACATTTTTTCGAGCGGCGAACCGTTTGCAATCTGAATGTCAAAGCGCTTGAGGACGCGCTCGAATTCTTCGGTCTCGCTCTTGACCTGCTCGAAACTGATATTGTCACGCTCGTCCAAATCTGCGTCGCTCAATAGACGTGGGTCAGGGGAGTAGAAAGACTCTTTCGATTTTTCGTCATAAACGATCAATTCACGACAGGTTGTTAGAAGCTCTGCCAACTCGTCCTTCGTGAATCCGCGAGCATCGAAACTCACGACGTTATCGCCCTCGATTTTCGTGAATCGTATCCGGCGAGAAGATTTTGACGCCAGGCAGGCTTCGATGATTGCCGCCAACGCCACGAATATCGCAGCCCCTTCTTTGGAAAAGACGAGTTTCAGAACCTCGGCGACGCCTGTTACGTCGGCAGAAAGCTGATGGATCTCTTGACGCTTTACTGTTACGCCGGCGTCCGATGCCGCTTGCTCGAAGGCATCGAGCTCAAGTTTCGGACCGAAAACCAGGAAGCGTTTTTCCATACGAGCTGCTAACCGTACCACTCAACTGCTGCGACTCACAATCGCGGAGTTGACGCAAAATTTGACGTAATGTCATTTTCCAGGAGCGGAGCCTACGGGGCTCGAACTCGTTACGGCAAATTCTCCTTTGGTACTGCTAGGGGGTTCAGATTATCTAGCCGCGATGCGCATTTTGCGCGCGTCGGCGTGCCCTGCGAAGCGCCTTAGGTCGGCAACACCAGGATAACTTTTCCTCAAGATTTCATTCTCTTCGGAGTCCGCCTTCGAGCTAACTCAATCTCAGGCCTCGCGGATTCGAGCCTTGTATTTTGCGTGCAGCGTGGATTCCGCCGCAATATTGGGGCTGTACGTCTTAAGCTCAAACGCGATTACGTCGTCTGCGTTCAAATTTGTTTGGTCGATACCGGCTTTCGCGGGCTGCCCATTGACAAAAAACTCCCAAAAGTAAAACGGATGAGCCGACGAGATAAAACTCTCGTACGTCTCATTTATCATGACGACTAGATACCCAAGCCTCGCTCCAAAATATTGAAGCCCGTAGGTAAACTCCGATTGTTTGTTCAGTGAATCATACGCTCCTTCGATTGCCTGCTGTGCATTCATTCCCGCCGAAAAGGGAATGGATACAGTGGGGCCGCCGACAACTTGAACGGTTACGCTATTTTGCTGGGAGGACATCGAATCACCTCGTTTCCTAACGACTTTCCACAAAATTGTAAATATCGAATCCGACCGCCCAGGTCCGTTCACTTGTCGATCTGCAAGGCCGTTGTCACCGCTGCGGTCCGATTTTCGACCCCAAGTTTTGGATAAATTCGCTCCAAGTGCTTGTTCACTGTGGCTGGCGCGATATGCAAAATCGCGCCGATTTCGGGATTCGATTTCCCTTGCGTGAGCCAAAACAACACCTCACCTTCGCGTGGCGTCAATTTGCGATGTCGCCGGGTCCGCTCATCGCTTTTTCCTTTGGTTAACTCAAGTAAAAGGATGATCAAATCGTCCGTGTACGAATCCTGTTCTTTCACGTACAAGTGAGCTGTCTTTTTCGCTGCCACTAGCGACTTGCCATGATTTCGACGATTACGTTTTGCTAACCAGCGGCTAATCTTTTTTGGCAAGACACCTGAGCGAGCCGGACGGCCAAAAAATTGCGCTAGCCATCGGCGAGCAGCCGCATCAGCAAAGCGAATTTTGCCTTCTGGAGCGGCCAACACCATCGCTCGTCGTTTCGCTCTGCCGCGGTTTCCACGCGGTGCATTTTTCCCGACCGGCATAACCCTTCAATTAGGTACTACGGTTTTTGTCGAAAGAAGTTCGCAAAAATTTTGAGAAATCTTTTGCCTCGCGCCACTGCATACTCCCCCTGTAGAAAAATGTGCGGCGATTGCCGTATATACAAAAAAAGCGGAAACTGGCACCATCGCGGCCGCGTGAACTCACCCCCCCTGAAAGATTGCGATAACAGTCATCATCGCAGTTCAGCCGCTAAACTGTCCTGATCTGATCGTTCACACTGCTTGCCTGTTTATGAATAAAACAACACAACTAATCTGTCGTATATTCGCGGTAATACTCGTCACGATCGTAATTGTCGGGGCCGCCTCTCTATACCGATCCCGATCAAATCAATTGACGACTGCTGGACCAACAGACGCCGACATTTTCCATTGTCGCTGGTTTCCAGAGCCGCTCGTGCCAATCGCCGGCAAAACGACGCCGGAGGAGAACGCGGCGTTGTTCGCTGCGATTCATGCTCACGGAAATCGCCGCGACCAGGATGATCATTCCGCAATTCTTTCATTTCTCGATCAATTTCCGCGCTCCGCTTGGCGCGCAGCATTGCTTACGAATCTTGGGCTTGAATACCGACATACCGGTTGGTTTCTCAAGGCGCTCGATGCGTGGGAGGAAGCGTGGACGATCGGAAGGGGTGACAAATCACAGCTGGGTAAGCCGCTGATTGATCGCGCTGTTGGAGAATTGGCTGAGCTCAACGCGCGATTAGGTCGGCGCGTTCGAGTTGAGGAAATTCTGAAAGAGATAGGGAATCGACCAATGATTGGGCCAGCAACAGAAAAAGTGACCGCTGCGCGTGAAGGCGTTTGGATGATGCATAACGAGCCTGGCAACGCTTTCAAATGCGGCCCTTTCGCTCTGGATCGAATCCGCGCTTCGCATCATCCCACCAATGCACCTGATCCTAAAATACTAGCGGCGCAATCAACCGATCACGGGATGTCTTTAGATGAGGTTTGGAAATTATCGGGGGAATTGGGAATGAACTACCAAATGGCGAAACGCGCTCCCGGCTCGAAAGTTGTTGTGCCGTCCGTCGTCAATTGGAAGGCGAACCATTACGCTGCGTTGGTTCGTGAAGAAAATGATCGGTATGTCGTCGAAGACCCCACTTTTGGCGATCCCATTCTAGTGAGCAAGGCTGCCCTAGATGCGGAGTCGACTGGCTATTTTCTGATTCCCAATGCCGATCTCCCGCAAGGCTGGGAGCGAATCGGAGCCGAAGAAGCTAAGAAAGTTTGGGGCATGGGCAACACCGGTGATCACGACCCCACTGGAACAAAAACCTGCGACGCGAAGGCCAAACCGGACTGCGGCTCAAATTGCGGACCCATGGCGACCTACAATTTCCATTTACAAACCGTCAGCCTGAACATTGTGGATACACCGGTTGGTTACACGCCTCCGCGCGGGCCGGACATGCGTTTCACGATCACCTACAATCAGCGTGAAATGAGCCCGACCATCAACCACTCCCACAGCAATTTTGGATCGAAATGGGTTTGTAAGTGGATTGCGTGGGTTGATGGCGATCCAACAATCGCGCCGACCTACGCGACGCGTATTTTCCTGCCGAGCGGGGGTTCTGAGCTTCATACTGTATCTTCAGGAACTTTTTCAACCGATCCGCAGAGTGGGGCGACGCTAACGGTCTTTCCGAATCCGACTACAGGGCGTTTTGAACGCAATCTGCCTGACGGTTCCAAGCAGGTGTTCGAGCTGCGGGATTACATCCCGTTTTACGGCTCGAACAACGTTTATATGACAAAATCGGTTGATCCGGCTGGAAACACGACCCTTTTCAATTACGACAGCAGTTTCAGGATCACGTCGGTAACGGATGCGCTTAATCAAACCACGACGATCACCCACCTGAGCAACGATCCGGGCGTGCTGCCCGACTTTTACCTGATCTCGCAGATCACCGATCCGTTGGGCCGCTCAGCGACTTTTGATTATCAAAACGGCCAACTGATAAGAATTCACGACGCGATCGGTATTACTTCGCAATTCGGCTACGCGACGGGAACGGATTTCATCAACTCGATGACCACGCCGTATGGAACAACAACATTTTCGCAGCCAACAAGTTCGCTGGACGCGACTACACCGCCGTCCGGCAACGCGCGCGTGATTCAAGCTGTCGATCCAACAGGCACTGTCGAGCGGGTCGAATATGGCCATCAGGCTCCCGGAATTGCCGATGCTCAGCCTGATGTTCCGGCGGGACTGGGTATCCTCAACACCAGCTACGAGTTTCGCAATTCATTTTACTGGGACAAAAAAGCCACCGCCATGTATCCGCCCGTAAACGGGGTATATGATTTCACTAAAGCAAAGCTAACCCAATGGTTGCACACGTCGGATGGTGGTTCTGCTGCAAACATTAAGGAGCGCGAGAAAATGCCGCTGGAGAATGCGGTTTACTATTTGTACGCGGGCCAAACAGATACTCGTTTCGTCGGCACCAATGGCTTCCCCACGAAAATCGCGCGCGTGCTTGATGACGGCACCACTCAGCTTTGGCAATACGAATACAACAGCATCGGTAGGATGACGAAATCCACCGATCCAATCGGCCGAGTAGTCAGCTACGATTACGATACGAATAGTATCGACCTTCTCAAAGTTCGGCAGACCACTGGGGCGAACAATGAGACGTTGCGGACTCTAACATACAATTCGCAACACAAAGCTCTCACCGACAAAGATGCGGCCGGAGAGATCACAAATTATGGGTACAATTCGTATGGCCAGTTAACCACCGTGCAAAATGCGAAGAACGAAACGACAACCTATGCCTACGGCGACGGAACGACCGCCCCCGTTGGCTATCTGGCATCAATCACGAGTCCGCTCTTTAACGGCAGCTCAGCGGCAACGACTTTCACCTACGACAGTGCGAATCGTGTTCACCTCGCTACCAGTAGCCCGGACAACTACACCACTACCACCGATTACGATAATTTGGACCGTCCAACTCAGATCACTTATCCGGACCTGACAACAGAACAGTTTCAGTACACGCAGGACTTTGGGCAGGGTCTGACAAACATTTTGGATCTCACCAAAAGTAAGGATCGGCGCGGAAATTGGACGACCCGCCATTACAATTCCAACCGCCAAATGGATTCCATCACCGATCCGCTAAACCGAACAACGCAGTTCGGCTGGTGTTCCTGTGGCTCGCTCACCAGCATTACCGACGCGCGCAATAAGACAACGACATTCAATCGCGATTTGCAGAGCCGCGTATCGTCAAAAGTTTTCCATGACACGAAGTCGATCTCTTACATTTACGAGACCACCACGAGCCGGTTGAAGTCGATGACCGACTCGAAGAATCAAACCACGAACTACCAATACTTCGCCGATAACGATTTGAAACAAGTCAGTTACACCAACGCTCAAATCGCAACACCGACGGTCAATTTCACCTACGATCCGAATTACAATCGTTTCCTCACAATGGCGGACGGCACCGGCACGACGACGTACGCATATAAACCAATCACGGGTTCGGTCTCTTTGGGCGCGGGACAATTGCAAACGGTGGATGGGCCACTCACGAATGACACGATCAGTTATACGTATGATGAGGTCGGCCGCGTCTTGAGCGAAGCAGTGAATGGCGTGACTGGCAGCCGCGCCTACGATTCACTTGGGCGAGTTGGAACGGTTACAAACCCGCTGGGGACATTCACGAACACCTACGACAGCGTGACGCCGCGGTTGTTAAACACGGCGTTTCCGAACGGCCAAGCTACCAATTACACTTATCTGACGAATACTGGCGATCGCCGCCTTCAAACGATTCAGAATAATGACGTCAGCGCGTCGATTCTCTCAAAGTTCGATTATATCTACGATCCTGACGGCGAGATCACGCAATTAACCCGCCAGCTCGGACCGACCGGATATCCCAAGCGTTGGTTCGGCATGAGCGGATCGATGTACGATGCAGCGGATGAGTTGACGAATTTGACCGAACAACAATCGAACGATGTTTACGCGAGCACTGCGTTTAGTTACGACGACTCTGGAAACCGAACTGACTTCGGCACTTTTACCTTCAACGACGTCAACCAACTGACCAATTCCGGCTACACCTACGACGCCAATGGGAATCTGACTGCCGATCCAGCCAAGACGTATGAGTGGGATGCCGCCAATAGATTGACCGCTATCAATTATAATGGCTCCGCGGCACGCACGGAATTTACCTATGACGGTTTAGGACGGCGCGTGAAAATCGTGGAAAAGAACGTCCCCCCGCCGCCTCCGCCAGCCATCAACTCGAACCTTACGCCTGCCGGCCGCAACTACGTCGTCACCACTTTCCCGACCGTTTCCCTGACTGCCGGCACCTATACGTTGACCATTACCGGTCTGAATCCAAACGGCGGAACAAATATGGCGTTAGTGGACGCGATCAAGTTGAACACCGTTCTAATCAGCAACGGCGGTTTTGAAACTCCGGTCTTGGTAAGCGGGCAGTATGTGTTCAATCCGACGAACGCGACGCCGTGGACGTTTACAGCGACGACTGGCATTACCAGAAACAACAGCATTTATACCGGAACTGTTACTGCTCCGGAAGGACATCAGGCGGGCATGGTTCAGAATACAGGTAGCCTCGCGCAGACGATGAGTCTCACCGCCGGGAGCTACTCGCTCAAGATCAGTGCGTCGCAAGCAAAGGGAAATACTACCTCCCAGACGATTAATGTGACGTTACAAAATGTCCCGACTGTTCAAGTGAACAGCACGAAACAATTTGTGTGGACTGGCAACCGAATCGCGGAGGAAAGGGATGCCAGCAACAACGTCTTGCGCCGCTTTTATCGTCAGGGCGAACAAATCAGTGGTACCAGCTATTACTATACGCGGGATCAATTGGGTAGTGTCCGCGAACTCGTAGACGCGACCAATGCAATCCGTGCGGAGTATGATTACGATGCATGGGGAAACCGAAATAAACTCAGCGGCGACCTCGATGCGGAATTTGGCTACACGGGTTATTATTTTCATCAACCAAGCGGTGTAAATCTTGCTCTTTATCGAGGATATGATGCGGTCACCGGGAAGTGGCTAAGCCGAGACCCTATCGCAGAGAGAGGCGGCATAAATCTCTATGGCTACGTTTTCAACGATCCCATCAATATGATTGATCCGCTTGGTTTGGCTTGTTGTAACCATGATTATTTGGACTGTTTGGCAAATTGCATTGAGAAAGAACGATTCGATCTGATCGCAGTACTCGGTTCAGCTGCGGGTACTTTCGGGTTTGGAACAATGCCAAAAACTGCTGCAGAAGCTGCAAGAAGCACCGCATTCGGAACTCCTAAGAATCCGGAGTTTACAAGTCAGCTCAGTCGTTGGGCTGGCAGACTTGGTGGAAGACCCGGCAATTGGGGCTGGTTAAGGGATTTCGGACGAAGTAGCCTCGGTCGAACTGCAGGCGTCGCCGCGACGGGCAGTTTAATATTTGAGGGATTTTACGATCTTGGAGCGGAAATTCGCTGTTCGATTGTATGCTCCCAAGATAATTGCGCCTATTAGTTCGCTATGTCTGAGTCGGAAACACTGCCATCTGTAACCGAGCAAACACGCTCTTGGATCGCGTGGCTGTTCGGGGTTTCAGACAATTCCCTTCAACCCTCAACAAAAATTGGAGTTGAACTGCAACCGTCTACTCGTTCTTTTTACGGTAATGAGACATTTGCCGTCTTCACTGAGGATCTTGTTGATATTGAAAAAACACTAAAGCGCGAAGTCTCACTACTAGATCGGGGTGTGACAGTTGGAGATTTCTGCACACTTGTCGAAGACCTCGATAGGGCCAATCCGCTAGCTTGTCAGCGGCTGTTGCGCAGTTGGAAGAAGCTCGTCAGCCTGGATAGTAAGCCAAAGTGGCGAAAGGCAATTTTTAAGACAATTGGGATTTAGAATAATTATCATCACGCTTGCACTCGCGGCTTCTGCACCAGCGGACAAGGTTTTAACCGAACAAGATCTGCTCACCATCGCGCTGCATGATGGCTCCATCAAGGACGTTCTCGGCTCGAAGAATCTGCTGCGCTAAGACTTGGTCAACATAAACGGAGGAGCCGAGCTAATGCCGACAAAGTCGCAAGAACTGCCACAGTTGTGGCGAAGTAGCTCCAAGCGTATCGGTGCTTTGGTATTGATCGTAGTCATCCTTTCTGCGACGAGCGCCTTCTCGCAGATAGCCGTACTCAACCACAACAGCAACTTGCGAAAATCGGCTAATTCGTCGAGCGAGATTCTGGAAGAACTCTCAGCTGGCACACAGGTGACACTGATCTCAAAGAGGAAGCGCACCGGCTATTACCACATTCGGACGCAAAATGGTGCCGCGGGATGGGTCTGGGCCAGAAACGCCACGATGTCAGCTGGTGGAGAAACATCGCCGACGCCGGCACCCGGCGGCCCTGCGACGGGAAAAGCCTTTGATCCAGGTTGCACATTGCCATTCGATTCAATCAAACAGAAGCATCCGATCATCGATGACAGCTGCAGTATCGATGGCGAAAAAAAAGGCGGTAGTGTTCCTGACGAGCAAAAACTCGTTGAGAACCACGCAAAGAACAACTTCTGCTTAACGGGTACTCCGACAGATATTTCTTACCACGGTCTGCTGGAGCTCGAAGCCGCAACTAAGAAGGTCCGTGGCGTTGATCTATCTAATGCGGAAATCAGAAAGACAAAGCTCGGCCGCCTTCTCGTCGTAAATGACCAAAAGATTGGCGAAGGAAACCTCGTTCGCCTCACGATCTACGTGATCCATAACAAAGCGGACTATGCGGACACGGGTGACAAAGGCGAGGGCGGTGAAAGCGTCAACTGCAATCGCCTTTCTAACGAAGAAAACGACATCCACATTCCCTTGGCTGAAAAGCCAACAGCGGCCGAAACTGTAAGTGTAACGGTTGAAATGAGCCCGCACTTTCGGCCGCCTAAGTGGACGCCAGAGCAAATAAACGCTGCCAAAAATCACCCCATCCGCGTCGTGGGACAGCTATTCTATGACTCTGCTCACAGGACTAAAACTGGAGGACGCACGGGTGCCCCGCGAGCGTCGCTTTGGGAGATCCATCCAGTTTATCAGTTTGAGGTGTGCACGCTCGGCGACGTGGGTTCATGTACGAGCAGGGGCGATTCGGTTTGGAAGCCACTCGACCAATTTCAGCCATAGTTCGGGGCGTCGATGGCTACGATTATGGTGAAGCAGTGGAGAGTGAACGCCCGAAAAGACAGTACGAAGTACATCCTTTATGTCGCAACGAGCGATGAAGCCATTCGCATCGATCAACAAGCTGGAAGCGGCAGCTCGCTGATCGAGTTTGCTAGACACGGCCGATTCTCATCCGAATAGTAATGATGATCACCGCGATCTGGCGATCGGCGCCTGTGGGTACTACGCGAAAACGCAAAACATAGAATTAGGCGGACCGCTCGTGGAGGTTGATACAATACCCAATGGGCTGAAAAATGACTGGCTGGGCGGCAAACCAGGATCAGGTACCTTCGCGGTGATCGTCTATGAACAGCAAATGCCAAACTAAATGCGTCAAAGAGTAGTTCAGAGAACCCGACCAGCCCTCGCATTTACCTCACGTGCTCGGCAAGTTTTGTTACGCGCATTGAAATCCGCACACGTAATCACCGCGATGGGTGTGCTGTCGGCACTCTGCTCATCATCGGTGGCGTCGGGCGGCACAGCGTCACTTTTTCCGAAGGCAATAGTCAAAACGGAAGACGTCGAACTCGCAATTAAGACGGAATGGGACCAACGGAAAAACTACGATGTTGCACCGAATCAAGGAGAGCCGTGGTTCTCAGTAATAGACGGTACGTCACACGTGCTCATCAGCGCTCCACACGCGACGGCGCAGATCCGAGAAGGTAAATCGAAATTTGCGGATGCTGGCACGTGCGCTCTTGCCGTGCTGCTGAACCGCCTCGCGAAAACGCCGGTTATTTATACAACGCGGCAATCCCCTTCAGACCCGAACTTTTACGACGATAATGAGTACAAATCGACTCTCGCTAAACTGCTCGACAAGTACCATCCCAAATTAGTTTTGGACCTCCACGCATCACATTTCTATCGGCCATACGATGTTGATTTCGGAACAATGGGAGGTAAGTCGCTCAAAGGACATGGTGTCTGGCTTCGTCACCTGAGTGAATGTTTCATTGACGCAGGCTTTAGAGACTTGTCTCAAGACTATTTTGCTGCGAGCACCAATCAAACAGTCACAAAATTCGTTCGCACCAAAGGCGTATCGTGCGTTCAGCTCGAATTCAATGAGACTTGGTTAAATCTGTTCAATGAGGTCGGAATAAAATCTGCCGGAGGAGGCCCGACTGACATCTCCGAGGATATACTTCGTGTCGATCAACATGGTGCTCACCGCTTCTCCTCCACTTTAGAAGCACTCGTTCGGTTCATCGGATGGATCGACCGACCGAGCGACTCGAATCATTGAGTATTTCTGGCGGCTGCGCGTGCCTTGTTAGCCGAGATTCCAACAGATCTCCGACCAGGCGACTTCGCCCCAAGATTCCTCCGACAGATCTTTGAACCGTTCCCAATTGATCAAGTGCGGGTGATTATCTACTAGGTCCTCTAAACTCCTCGCAATTTCCTCTGCGTCCATTGACGCGCGAAGGTCTATTCCATAAATCATATTCCGTTCAAGTTCTCGGTCGAGATACACGACCATGTCGAACTGCTCCAAGTCTTCCGCTAACGCCTTTAGGACTGCGGCGCGACAAACGGTTTGGTCAGGAGAGTTCATTGCTCAGCCGGTACTCGAAAAAGCCATTACCTTAAAGTCTCTCGCACGAAGGCCTCATCGCTAATCAATTGCTGATACAGCTGGCGTCGTTCGACGGCTCTTGCGTCGATTCGATCACCGCGCACGGTGGTACTCATTTCTACAGGGATCTGCTCTAGCGAAACCGCTTTCGCCCGCGCATAAACGCGCTGCTGATCTGCGGAAGGAGTGCCAAATTCTGAAACAGGAGTCGAAAGAACATTGATTACTCTCTGATTCAGATTTGCTTCTGCCTGTGCAGCAGCCTGTTGCCGGCTCGCAGCGTATGACTCCGCAGTTTGTTGAGTGATCTTTCGTTGCCGACTCTGCTCTCCCACTCGGTTAGCGGCCTCTTGCTTAGCCGCGTGCTGTCGTTGAAGAAAGTCCGCTGTTTCCTTTTCGGTCGCTGCGTATCTGCCACTTCTTAAAGCCTCGATCAGATCCGGCGATGCACCGAGCGCCTTTAACTCCTTCTCTTGTTCGGCGTTGAACGTGCCATAAACACGGCCGCCGATGAGATCTTCTTTTATGATCGTCTCGCTCGAAAATCCCGACCGCAGCATTAGGCTGATTTCATCCAGCGTGATCGCGGTACAATGGGCCGCCAAGAAGTGCATCAATATCAGAGTGAGAACTAAGACGGGCAGCCAACCGATTATCGGTCTGTTCATATACCAATTTGGGATTCTGATAGGCAAAGGAGCTAAAACCATGCTCGTTATAACATAAATATCCGATTTTGGGATAACCGAATTTGGTATCGACGTTCGCCGCATGCCGAGGCGAACTCGCCGAAAGACGCGATTCTCCCAACCGTATCTGAGATTTCTCAAGCTGCTGCGCGAAGCCAGGATCAAAGCTGACCTAACCCAAACCCAAACAGCGAGGCGAATACGGCAGCCTTAATCGTTCGTTGCAAAGTGCGAATCGGGAGAGCGTCGCGTCGATGTCGTAGAGCTGATTGTCTTTTGTCGCACATACCGAATCGACCCAGCCAAGTTGATTCGCCGACTCCGCCGGCCGAAATAAAAGCGTCGAACGGATTTATCGGAAATGAGGTCGTGAGCGCAATTGCCTAGGGACTCTGCCTGCAGAGCGAAGTTTCATAGCGGAAACCCGCAGTCATTGCCGATCTGTTAGAGTGCGTAGCCAAACGCAAGGGCTATAAGCGGGACCTCCAACTCTGTTTCGATCGAGATCCCTAGCGCACCGGCAAGAGCGTCATCTATGAATCCTCCGATCCAGACGGTTGAAAGGCTTCTCATCGTAAATGCTGTATCCACGAGTGCGCAGGCAGCACCAACTTCGAGTAGGGCGAATCGATAACCGCGCGCACCATACTTCACGCAGATTCGCGGTAGAACTGACGAAAACACTAAAATGCCCGCTGGATCTGCGGCGCTAGTGCGCAAGAACGATTGCTCAGCACGACGTACCGAAGCTCCGTCTGTGAAAAGAGTGCACAATCGGCATTGTGATGGATCAAAATGGTAGAGAGCATACGGCAAATCAACGATTCTCTGTGCGATTAAATAAACCTCGGTTGGGTAGCGTCCGCCTGCAGACGGGTATGGCCGACTGATAAAGGTTCCTCGATGGATGTCCCGGAGAGCGGAGCAGATTACGCCGGACACTATCTCCAACGGTACATTTCGGTTTGGATCGAAGACTCTCGTTGATGTACGAGCCGCGATTGCACTATCAAAATGTTCCTCACTGCGCGTTTGCACTTGAAGGGTGCGATACGGAAATCGTTCGTACAATTTCCGATCAACAGACGTCCATGCTTTGGGGCTCTCGCTTTCGTCCGCCGTCGGATCACCAGAAACTAGCTTGCCAAGCGCGTGACTATCCAAAACACCTGTCAGCGATTTCTCAATATCATGTGCAAAACGCATTAAAGAAATGGGTGTGGAATACGATTTACCGACTGCGCGTCGTAGGAACTGGTTAATCCGAGCATTCTTTCTATGCGCTGAATTCGTTCCCATGCGATATCCTGGAGCGATTCGGTGAGATATAATGGCTGGAACGTGGGAACAACCGCTTTAACGGATATCCAACCAGCATCGCACGTTTTTTGAGGCAACCTGCTCGTCAGATCAACGAAGAACACATCGGCGCCGGTCACACGCGCGAAATTTGCAAGCGAGAAGACGGTCGTCATGTCCGCAATAGACTGCACTGAGATGACATGGACCTTTTTCAGCGCTCTTTCTATGGATGTTTCCGCGACATTTGATCGCAAGTAGCGAGCACGTCCCTCTAACGTTTCGGGCGTGGTAAAGTGTTGAGGCAGCGAGCGGACCCAGCAACGTAGTTGGTAAGCTTCCAGGAGGGAATCGCGGCATGCGTCTTCGATTCGCAATGCCGCTCTTGCGCCAACTGTAAATCGCACTTTGGGATATGATGATTGATCTTCCAAAACGCAGGCTACGATTACGGCCGGAGCGTCAGTGTACAGAACCAGAAAATGTGGTTCAAACCGATAGCGTTGAAACTCCTCAACTAGGAACGAAAGCGTTGGAGAAAGCGAGGCAACCTCACCCGAATCCAGCAAACCTAACTCCCATTGTCGCAGCCACCACAGCATGAATGCGTCTCGCTCGATTATTTCAAGTAACCCACGTCGTTTTGCTTCATTCTCATCCAATGCTGCAGCTGCTCCGGTAGTGATCGGCGATCGAAGGATTGTTTCGTTCTCTGGAAAAAGGAATGGGACGAGAATTAACTGAGCGGGGATATATCGAGTACGCTCTAGATTATCGACAGCTTGCACCCAGCTTAAACGAAGATGTCGACGTTCCGGTGCTAAGCGCATCCTTCCAGCCACGACGCAATTTGGATCGAAAGCGGCATCAGACAACTCAGACCATGTTGCCTGAGCAAAGCAATCAGCTTGTGACGGGAGGAGTGACCATCTCTCTACAGCTTCACCTGCTGCCTTCCACACCGCGTCAGATTTCGTAACTCCCGCGCCACCGGCGTGAGTAGCTTCCGCTTGGTCATCACCGCCGTCAGAAGACGCGAGAATTACCGAGATCTGCCAGAGCTTGGGCTCATCGAAGTACGGTGCTTCGTTCCAGTAATCAGCGACAATTACCGGATCATTTAAGACTGATTCAGGCCTATCGTCCAACCGACTGGCGAGCTGCTTGGATAAAGCGTTCTGTCGGACTTTTTCCGCAGGTTCCGTTGCAGGCGCCACTGCCAGAACTGCACTGTTCCTGTGTGGCACTGACGGTCGAAGTCTTTGTGCCGCCAATAACGCGGCTGATCCAGAAGTGCTTGCCGAAGACGCTGATTGAAGCACGTGTTTGCATCGAATTACCGTTATTTTCGCCCAGTTTGACTCTGTCGTCAACAAGTTCGGGCGTGCGCGGGGCGCTGATCGCGGCGACCATCCTGCGACTTTTTTGGATCTCTGCTTGCGCGCCTTGTCGATTCCAGCGCGCGACGGTCGTTTTCTCCGCAAAGTGTCGGCGCAATCGAAGGAACCATTCATTCCCTTGGGCGAAATCCGCCATAAATCCGGAAAGGTCGTTTATGCTTGGGCGTTCTCTGGAAATTGCGACCTCAGCAAAATTAAGAGCAATGTGTTCGAAATGGAATGGCCGCCGAAATCAGGTCAGATGAAGCAGTTTCCAGAGATTGATAAAGCCGACTTCTTCGACATGACGCGGGTCAAAGATAAGATTCTACCGGTGGAAGAACCGTTCGTGACGCGCTTGGCCGAGACGTTTCCAGCGGGGCACAAAGCGCAAGAGTCTGTCATAACAAGTTCGCAGACGTTGCTCGGTCTGTGATTTTCTTTTTAACCCGTTCGTTCTGCTAAGATGAATTGACGACCTAGGTCGCTTTTATGAACGCCTTTTCTCAGACAATCATCTCCGCCCTGACCCTTCTTGGTGTCGGCGGTGTCGTCGGCGGATATATCACGTATCTGCTCGACAAAAAGAAAGCGCGAGAATTCAAGGTCTTGGAGCAGAAAGAGAGAAGATACAGATCATGTATTTTGTATATGGACGCCTTCTTCGAGCCGAAAAACATAAAATATCTGGCAAGCCGGCAGCCGGACATCGATGAGGCCAAAGACGTTATTGAATATTTGAAAATGGAATTTTACGAGATGACGCTTTACGCCTCTAAAGATGTCATTTTCGCTGTTAAGAGCTTCATCGAGAATCCCGGGCGCGAGAATTTTCTGAAGACGATCTTGGTGATGAGGCGCGATTTGGGGTCGAAGAGAGTCGATTTGGTGTTGACCGATATCGAGCTCAAACTCGACACGCGATAAAGGACGAACTCCGGTGTTAGGAGGATTCAAAAACTCTTTACCGCTCTTCGCGCGAATCTTAATCTGGGAAGTAGTTCTGGGGGGAACTAACGCCGCCTCTTATGCCTTCGGTATGAGGGGCGGTGACCCCTTTTTCTTTTTAACCAGTCGCTCCCCTCAGACAAATGAATCCACGCCCCTCGGGGCTAATATTCAGTCGGTCAAGCCGACAGAGGTTGAGGACCCGTCGAGTTAGCCGACCGTGGTTGTTTTTTGATCTTCGACGGCCAAAGATCGACGAGCTGCGACATTAGGCTTTGAAACCAGCCGATTTTTACCATGTCGCATTCCTCATAACCCAACGCCTTGCACAATTCATTATATACGACAGAGTCGAGGACTCGCAGAATTGGAGGCTCGTCAGCCTCGATCATCAATCTGTCGGCAACCAATTCTCTTATTTTCTCGGGCTTCGGTGAACCAAGACGAACGATTGTCGCTTCGAGCTCTGCGAAGCGTTTCGCTAAGTCAGCATGTAGTCGTGCAGCCGGACCAGCGCCGATAATAAGGTCGGCCGCAGAAAAAATGGCAATAATTGCCGCCAGAACGCCAGTTACCGTCTGGTGTTGACTCAATGCAGTTGCAAATGCTGCCGAACCCGCAACTGCAGCCAGAATTTTCGTGAATTTATCAAACGCGTCAAAAAAACGCCGACGATGATTGTGATAGCGTATTGAACGACGAACACCAAAAAGCAGGTTGTGCAATTCCCGCCTGTCGTGCTCCAATAGCTCAGTCGATTCTGGCTCAGTCATGAATTACGACTTCTTTGGAGTCGGTTTTGGAGGAGGCGGCTCCAACGTATCGCTAACGCCATGGGGTTTAGGACCCTCGTGCTTCGTCGACTCATCAATTCTCCGCCACCGTTCGGGTTCCGGACGAGGCTTTGGGGTTGGTTGCTTAGGATGATCGCGCTTCTCGGCCATGAAAAACTGTAGCTGAAATATAAGCCCTGGGCAATTGGGATCGATCAAGTGCCGCGCAGGCCGTCGGCTTTGGCGTTACGATTTCCGGGGAGGCGGTTCATGCGTGTCGCTTACAGGGTAAATTCGGGGCCCTTGTCGACCCTCGCTTCGAGATGATCCGCCGTTGCGCTTCCGCTTTTTCGCACTCTTTTTCCTAGCCGCTTTCCTCCGCTTTTTAGCCACAGGGCGTTGATTATCAAAACGCGCGCAAACGGACAAGATTTCAATAGGCTCTTTTTCCTTAAACCGTTTCCTCTGCTAAAATGAACTCACGCCGCCTCGGGCGAATAGCCGCCGAAGGCGGCAACGGAAAACCCGTAAGAGCCGCCAGGCTCTAATTCGCCAAGCGATTGGTTCGCTGGCGAACCCGTAAAACCAGTATGAGAGAAAAGGCGAGGATCTCGGGGAAATCCTGGATTCTGCAGAGTGAGCAACGATCTGCCATCCTCTCAACAGTGGCTCGTTTTGTCCTCGAAGAGTCCGACCGGATCTAAAAAAATAATCCGTTACAACTCCGGCCAAAACAAATCGGCAGCCTGATTGAGCCAATTTGCTGCACTTCATCGCAAGAAATCATGGAGCCGTCCGCCTTTTTCGAATCAGAAGCACCCACAGAATCAATGCGATCACAACTAACAGCGCTAGCAACAGCCAGCACAGTCTGCATTCAAGCCCTCTTTCGCCCGCAGCGGTGACGACCTTTCCAAAAACAACGGGAGTTCCCATGTCAACAAACACTTTGGCAGCGTCGTCGTTGCCAATCACTGCAACGTCGAGAGTGCAGGCCTCCAGGAGCGGTCCCGGTTTTACGCCCGCTGCAGTGCAAACTGCGAGCGCCTTGTCTCGAACGTTCGGTTCGAGGTCGCTCGCATAAAAGGGCTTTCCAGGAATACCACGCTCAATTTCCTTGTCGCCGCAAACCGACAAGAGCGACTCGCGGGGAGCAACGCGCCAGCTATCAGCATAATGATGATAGAGATCTTCAGACGAAAACGGGCTCGTGAGCACCGTTCCATCGCGCGCCTCGATCTGGTTCACATTGCCGTTGGGATTGGCGATGAGGCCGCGCACGTTCGCTGGCCAACGCCCGAGGCCCACCGCGACGTCGATCCAGGTAGGGTTCACGGTCGCGCGCACTGAATCGCCGCTCTGTCCCATGATCACGTAGACATTGCCTCTTCGTACAATGTCGACACCGTCGGGCAAAGAAATCGCTTTGCCGTCCTCGAGCTGTGTCGCCTTGCCATCGACATCGAGCCTCGCCCCAGTGTCGTTGCCTGCCGATGGGAGACAGATGGCGACTTTGGTTTTGCCCATTCGAGTCGCGACGGCCTTGTTCACTGATGCATTCGGCCAAGTTGGCGCTCCCGAAACCTGCCTTGTTTGCACAACGAAATCGGGATCAACTTCAGCCAGGACAAAATCACCCGTCGCCTGAAAATCGTAAAAGAGGCCGCCGAAAGTCGCCAAGTGAGTATCGCCCACGCTGACTGCCGCCGCGCAATTCGACGCCGCGCCGCCGGCGATGCTCTCCCTGAAGATGACTGCCGGCCCCGGCTGCGATGCAGTGGGAGCGGTTGGCCCGAAGCTGAGGTTGTTCGTCTCCGCCGTGAAACCTTGCGCCACGCAGGGCGGAGGAGTAGTGCCTCCGTAAATAATCCTTGTCCTGGCGACGACGTCCGCTCCGCTGTTGAAGCTCGCCATCCCACCGCCAGCGCTGTTGCCACCGTAGCCGAAGATGTTGAATTCGGCGACCTGCCAACCCGCGGCTGCATTGACGGCATTGTCACCGTTGATCGCGTAGACAGTGCCACCGGTGGATACGGTGACAGAATCGTTAGCCGCACTGACTGCGCCGCTCAGGCTCAACTGCCCCAGGTTGGTGATGAGCTGGTTCGGGACTCCGACGGCCCCCCCAGTGTTGTTCTTCCAGCAATAGATGTCAGTCGATCCAGTAAACGAGAACTGGTTCCAGCCCTGACCCGCGGGGCAAGTCGTGTTGTATTTGATAAGCCAATACTGAATGAAGCCGATGCCCGAAGACCCGTCGTTCCCGTATACGAACTGCTGCCAACCCTGGCACCCCAGGTTCGGAGAGCCAGCGCACACGGTGCTCGTGAAGAAATTGGTGTTGAGCTGAAGCGTATAGGCGTTAGCTATCGCTGGGCCGCTGTTGCCAATCGGTCCACTCTCACTCGTCACGTTCGTGACGGTGTCGAAAGAGCCGATGGCCGTGGATATGAACCCGGTCGGCGCCTGGGCCGCGATGTCATCGCCGTTGCCCACAACGAAAGGCCGAGCTCCCTGCCGCGGCGGCATCGGAATGTTCGGCGCAGTTGTGCAAGGAACCTCCTTCCACTCCTTGCGCGGATACGAGGACTCGAAGCACCCCTTCTTCGGCAGGGGCACCTCCGCCATGGAAATGCGCCAGTCCTTCCGCAGCCTGGCCTCCTCGGCCGACAGCTGCACAGCCGCAGGCGGGGGGGTGGGCGCAGTTGCCTGCTGAGCCACGGCGTGCGGCGATGCCGCCATGAAAGCCATTACGGCTGCGGACAATAGCAGGATGAGCGCAGAAATGACGCGCGCACTTGAGAGAATACGATTGCGATTAAACCAACGGGGGGTTCTCATATTTTAAGGGGGATTGGGGTTGATGAATGAAACCGCAGACTGCGAATCGGCCGACTAAACGTCAAGCCTTTTCGTAGATTACATTATGTGAATGAACACCGCGCTTGTCCCGTTTTGGGGGTCTGAGACGCTGGCGTTGTAAAGCCTTTAATAGACAGCGAAAACCACTAGGTGGACGAATTTTTCAAAAATCCGTTCCTTCCATAAAACGAACCGATAACCGGCAAGTGAGGCAGATAATTGAAAGGAATCAGGAACTTCGCTCAAGAAAAGCCGTATTATTTTTTAGACGCCTTCGTAGGCCAGTTTGCCGCAGAAAACAGTGAAAGTAGAATGTCGAAAAAACATCAACCACGGCCAATGAAAGCCCAAATCCAATGCCTCAAAAAATCGTAGATCTATCCGCCCGTTCGTCAATCATTCGAGACGAGCCATGGCACCTCCATTTCTGGGAGTCCACACCCGCCGAACTTCTGAGCTTCTTCATGAATCCGCGTGGCGAACTAGAAAGAATGGGCATTTCACTCCCCAAGGATTGCCGGATCGAAACAACCGTTGAGAACCACGATTGGATAGCCGGCCATACTAAGTTCGCGAAGGATAACGGCCCTATTATTATTTGTGGGACCGGCGGTGGTAATATCGCGAAAAATTACTACAAAGTGGCGTTTTATGGACACAAACATGGTGACATCGGGCATCACAAAAAAGAGTTACTGCACAGCTCGAGCGAGGAGCAGCGAAAGGCACGCTGAAATCGCAACGGCCTGCGCAGCTCGAAATTCTCGACCGATTTTGAGTCCGAACGGTTTTTAGAAAACACAACTTATATCATGAAAAACTCATTCAAATCCGCGTCGTTCGACCCTCAGAAATATCCATTTGGCCTACTGTTCGGACGCCTGCTGCTCGCGGTATTTGTTGGCGCTTTGCCGGCGCTCGCACAAACGAAGCAGAACGTGGCGACCTGCCGCGGCGCTGGCTTAACCTTACATTCGCCGCTCGCTCTCAAAAACATCCATGACTACGTGCTAGAAGTTCAATGTGAACCGGAAAAAAAGGTTTCATTCAGGCTGGTGGTCGATTCGACGAAGATTCTCGACGCGCAGGGCCAACCGACAAAAGATTTTGAACGAGCCTTAAACCAATCAGTTGAAGTGACCTACGAAGTAGGAAAAAGCGAACCGTACCGGACAATTGAGGTCAAGTGCTTGGAATATTGACGCCGAGGTTTACCGCGCATGTTACAAGAGAGATCGCTTTCACGGGCAAAAGCAGGGACAGGAACCTTTGTCGATTTTTCCGGAGTCTGGATAAACGAACTTAAGTCAAAAATGACAATTTCGCAGAAGAACGATGTGCTCAGTGGCAGCTATGAGAGTGCGGTGAGCGAGAGTGGCCAGAAGACGACCGGCACCTTACAAGGTTACGCCGATGGAGACTTAATTGCTTTTATCGTTCATTGGAAAGATTTTCAGGCGATCACGGCATGGGTTGGGCAGCTTGATCCGAAGGATCCCAAACAACTCAACACACTCTGGCAAATGACAAAGCAAGTCGCGCCTGGCGAGGAGTGGGCTTCGATAAACGCGGGTGCCGACTATTTTACGAAGCAATAACCAGAGAGTGGGCGGGACGCCAAATCTCTTGAAAACAGAATCGAAGAAATCTCAGGGGCCGACGTCGGTTACCTGAAAGCATGATTTTCTTCTTAACTTGTCGTCTTCGGCACCACGAACTCCCTCATTCATTTTTCCTTAGCCCGTAGCCTCTGATAAAATGAACTCACGCTCGGACGAATAGCCGCCCCAAGGGACAATGTCTTTTAGAACCGTCCCGAAGCTTGTTGCAACCTGGCCGGCCAGTGAATAAACACATTATTAAGATTTGCAGAAATCTACCACGCTGGCGGTCCAATGGAAGCAGTCTACCTCCCGGATGAAACGTAAGGCCTACGCGGTCCTAGATGGCGGGGGCGTAAAAGGAGCCGCCTTAGCAGGATGCCTGAAGGCGGCCGAAGAGATTGGATTGGAGTTTGTTGGATACGGAGGAACATCTGCGGGGAGCATCGTCGCCCTGCTTGCTGCCGTGGGATACACCGGACGTGAACTTGAACAAGTCACTGTCGATGAAATTGAATTTACCGAATTCCTCGATGATGGAGGAGCAGCTTTAGACGAGTTAAAATCTCTTTCGGATCGCTTGGTAACGATATGGAAGGATAAGAAGAGATGGTATTCCAAATTAGGTGCGATAGGCGCAACCGGAGGGCTAGCATGGGATCATCGGCGATTAATCAAAATTCTTTTGACGGATTTCGGCCTTTATCACGCTGAAAAATTGCAGAAATTCCTTCGTACTAAGATCTGCGAAAAGACAAAGTTTTCGGAATTTCAAAAGGACGGCTCTCGCGCGGACGATGATATAACCTTCGATGTTCTTGCGGAAAAGAAGTGTCCTCTTTTCTATGCGGTTAGTTCTGATCTCCATCGCCGCGCCCCGCGCTTCCATTCCCTCAGACATTGTGGAGATTGGTCCGTAATCGATGCCGTTCGTGCGTCGATGAGCTATCCTTTCGTCTTCAAGCCAGTCAGCTTCAACCAAAAACTGCAAGTAGACGGAGGCGTCTGCAGCAATTTGCCTCTTTCTGTATTTGAGAAGGAGCGCAAAGGAGATGGTTTGCCAATTATTGCGTTTGATCTACTCGCATCGAAAAAGGACCCGCCGCCGCTTTACAGATTCGGTGATTTCTGCGGCGATATGCTCGCGACTGCATTGGAGTCAGGCGATCAACTTGTCTCGTCGGTCATGAGCGACGTTGAACATGTTGTAGTACCTATTCCCAAAGGAATCGAAACGCTCGATTTTAAAATCGCAAAGAAAACTAGGAAAGAATTGTTTGAGGCTGGCTATAAAGCAACCTTAGCCCATTTCACTCGACAGTGGGGGCTGGGCGACACCAGTGCGGAGCCAAAGTTATTGCGTGCTCCCGATGGCCTCATCCTTCCCATCTTGAAAGCAGTAGTTGAGGATTTTGAAGTGAATACGCCAGCGCGTGGTTTGCGATCCTTAGTCATGCTTCCCACTGGTAGAGGAACACGCGTTGTCGCGTATCATTTTGGTTGTGACGGAGATGCCGACCGGACTTTGGAACTGCAGGAAGATGCTGGGGCAACGGGCGTTGCGTGGACGCGTCGGGAGGTGATTTTTGCCGATCTAATCGAGGCCCGCGATAACTACCAATCAACGTGGAAAATGACGATCGACCAGCAGAGCAAGATTAGAGAGGATCGGAAGCTCATGGTTGCGATTCCAATTTTTGGCCGATCAGCTACATCCAGTCAGCGCACCGTTTTAGGTACGCTTTCTGTTGACACTAGCACAGCGCGTGAACAAGCTCAGTGGATGGGATCAAAGCAGGATTTCGTTGTTAAGTCGGGTCGGCAATGGGCCGAGATTCTTTCTGCCCGTCTTCTCGGAGCAATATGATAAAATCATCGAAAGTCAGGCCGGATACAGTATCTATCAAGTCTCTTGGAGATGGGCTATACGCCGTTGAGAACGCTGCTGCTAGGGCGTTCCAACCCGACGAAAAACTGTCCGCAATTGTTGGTTCGCAGCCACTTCCTCGCTCGGAACTCACTAGGAAGCTATGGAGCTACATCAAGAAGAACGGTCTCCAGGACAAACACAAAAGAATGCAAATCAATGCAGACGATACGCTCCGAGCGGTGTTCAACGGCAAGAGCCAAGTCGGCATGTTCGAGATGACGAAACTCGTCTCCGGACACATTCGGTAGGAATGCTGGGCATATAGCTGCAAAGCGCGACGGTGGCCCGACACAAGACACTCGCCCGATCTTAAGTTTAAATTGGCGAAGGACGCCTTCTTTGGCGGCAACGGGTGATTTTCCTTTTTAACCCGTAAAACCAGTATGAGAGAACAGGCGATGGTCTGCGGTCTGGCCGCAGTCCTCGGAGGATCTGCCGCAGACGTTCGCCCTCTCATTCGGAGGTCGGAAGTCTTGAAGATTTGCTAACGGAACGTGGCCTTGTAAAAATTTGAAAATTTTGAAAACTTCTTCTCGGATTTGCCGTATTCCATTGTTGAGGCCAATCAATGACGCGCTGTGTCGCCACCGTTCTCGTGATTGTCTGTGCGCTCAGCGCCGACGCAAAGACACGCTCACGAAGCACACACTCGAAATCGAAAAAGCCGTATTGCGCGGGTGTAAAGACTATTACCGATTGTAAACTTGAGGGCTGTCCAAAGACGCCGGGTGACAAGAAAAACTTCGATCCGGAGCTCAATAAGGTGAAGAACAGAAGTGGTGAGGATTCTCAGCCCGCAGTTGATCACACAATTGGGTGGATGAAATCATTGCCGGACCCACAAAATTTCACTGAGGAAAATCGCGCTCGCGCTGAATTAAAGACGCTTGGTGAGGGAGCAAAGATTAGGGTCAGGGCTTGGGCTTTGGATGTTCGTCCCGGAAGTCAAGAGACCTGCAATTGTGGATTGACCGATCCGCGTGATACGGACAATCACATCGTATTGATCGATCCCGCACTGAAGAATCCGAGACAAGAGTGCTTGGAATGCAACTCAATCACGGCAGAGTTTACTCCGCGGGTGAGGTTAAATCACCCACACTTTACACGCGAGAAGCTGCTGCCGCTCATCCGTAGCTCGCGCCCGATCAAGGCAAGTTGGAAAGGCGGTAAGCTCGGTAAGGCGCTTTTGGTGAGAGTGACCGGGTATCTGATGTTCGATTCGCATCATTTTTTGGATGGAGCACTCGTTCGCGAAAACAACTGGGAGATTCATCCGATTCTGAAATTCGAATACTGCCCGCCAAACCAGGTCTGTCGTTCCGACAGCGACGCGAACTGGAAGGACTTGGAGAGCGACTGATTGCCCCAGACTTGCGGCAAGCGGAGTTTTGTTTTGGAGCATTTTGAGAAACATCGACTAACGCTTGTCTCGGCTAGATTTTTCCGAAACCACTTTTCGGAAATTCGTTGGGACGGCTGTCAATATGGCTTTTCTTCGGCCGCGGGGAATAGAATGAGACATACCGACTTAACCAGTCGGATTTCAAAATAGGGTCCCTATTACCCGACGGCTCGTCAAACATAACGGATGTCGTCACGCTCTTTGCGCTCGCAAAGTGGTAACGCAAAGCGGGAGTAGGCCCTTTGGCGCACTCCAAAGGGACATTTGTTGCCCTTTGTGTCCCTTTCATGATCCCGAAGGGGACATGCTTCTGCACTTTCTGGGCTAACTTTGTTTTCCGAGTGCCTTCTTTACGTCGTCGACCATTGGCCCGTTCTGTCGAACGAGTTCCTTTAAGCGATCCTCGGAGACTCCGAGTTTGTCTGCCCAGCGCTTACGCTCCCAGTCTTCATGGACATTAATCCGGTCCTGATCTGGGTCGCCGCGTTCCGTTAAATCATCTGGCATATTTTCCCTTTCGTTTATTCACGCTCGACCTTTTCCCGTTAAATTGTCAAGCGAGCCAAGCAGGTTTCCCTTTGAGGCGATTCGTCTGTAGAATGAAGTGACGACCTCTGTCGATCTATGAATGCCTTTTCTCAGACAATAATTTCCGCCCTGACCCTTCTTGGTGTCGGCGGTGTGGTTGGCGGATACATCACGTATCTCCTCGACAAAAAGAACGCCCGGGAATTCAACGTCTTGGAGCAGAAGGAGAGAAGATACAGATCGTGTCTTTTGTATATGGACGCTTTCTTCGAACCCAAAAACATAAAGTATCTTTCTAGCCGCCAGCCCGACATCGACGAAGCAAGCGATGTAATCGAATATCTGAAAATGGAATTTTTCGAGATGACGCTTTACGCATCAAAAGAAGTCATTTTTGCCGTAAAAGGCTTCATCGAGCAGCCGAATCGCGAAAACTTTCCGAAGTCCATCCTAGCGATGAGGCGTGATTTGGGGGCGACGTTTTCTCTTTACTTAAACGACAATCCTAGAACGGATCTCACCTATCGCACTGCCAAAGCAGTGGCGAATGGAAGAGTCAGGGTGAGTAGGGCTTACGCAGGCCCAGACGCGTTGGTTGCCACCACATCAGGAAGGGTTTCAAGGGCGCGTCGCTTCGCACTATCGTCAATGTGCGTGTAATGCGCATTGATAGCGGCGGATTGATGGCCGATGATGTCCTGAACGACGGCGGACGTAATCTCTGCATTTTTCATCAGACTCGCCGCAGTGCGAAAGACGCGTTTTGCTCTAAAGGTTGCATTTTCTAAAGCGGGGTGTTTTTCGCATTCGTTCCTCCTGGAATGGCATCAGTTAAAGAGTGGGTACTCATCGATGTGCTTGGCCGATCGGCTGAGATTAAATCGCACTTTGGAACCGCACCCGCGGCAGGGAGGAAACACTTCATTGCGGATGCAGGTCACTTCATGCCGGTTGACATGGCAGCGTTCGTGGACCGCCGTGTAGATACCAGACTCCGGAACAGGTTCGCCGGGTTCATACTTCATCCTCACTTCGAAGCGCCTTTTAACCGTCCGCGCGTGTTATTCTCAAATGAAACACTCTTAGAACAGTTGGATCAGATAACTATCGGAGGCTCGACTAACTCCGCGCCGCTGGCTCTTGGATCGTTCGGCTCGGCCCTCTCAAGTCTGGCGTCGTATTTCCACTTTCGCGGAACGCGTCGAATACCGATCGGATAGATCGCCAGCGATCCACTTTTATCGATCCGGAAGCGAACAAAGTTTTTCCAGTCGGGGGAGGCAAGCGAAGAAAACGCCTCATTTTGATGGCGGTCGAATATGTTTAGAGAGATGGCCAGATAAAGTCCCATGATGATTGGCCCAATAATCCAGCCACCGATAAAGAGAATGAGTCCAGCCAGGGTCAGAGAATAAATTGCATGATGCCCGAAACATTTCCACGCAATATAACCAGCCATCCAACCCAGAAAAAAGACAGATGTTAGATGAGCTAAACCGTGAGTCCATCCCGCCACCTTTTTGTAGGTAGGTGAATGCGTGTCAGTAAAAAAATAAAAACCTGCCAGGACGAGCACTATCCACAGGGCAGCTAACGGCTGCACGATGACCGTGCGCAAGGTGATGTATACCGCTTTAAGAAATTGATGGATACCGAACGAGCTGAGTGGCGCCAGCGTCAACCAACCCGTGACCAGGTAGCAAATCGCCGTTAGCGAACCAAATCGCCAGTTAAGGATTAGAAATAAAAGATTTTTCCATCCCAACCGGCGCGACTCCCTGATTCCGGGGTAACTCTTTTTCAGAACGAAGTTATCGCCGATACTGGATACGTCCGGTCCATGGGTAGGATGTAGAAAAGCTCCGCCTCCGCCCGCCGTTATCTTTTGCCGTGGAGCCCCCTCAGAAATTGCCTCGTGACGGCGATAATGATGTAGATCACCGGCAATAAATATATCGATTGGGCGACGAAAAACTTTTTTCTCAAGAAACTCGAGGTTACTTTCGTTGTAGACGCTCGAGTCGTACTCCTCGTAAATATGAGCGTAGATCCAATGCGGCTCGGCATTGCAAAGAATGATCCGATCGTCGTTCCCCATCTCTTTAGCGACGGATTCGAAATAACCTACCTGTGGATCGTCGATATCGGAACCGAGCTGCACATCTGTCCCAATTAGCCACCAACAACCGGGTAGCCGGAGCGCGAAGTAGCTTCTTGTTTGACGCGTTTGCCAGCCGCCAAACCACCGCTGCGACAAAAACAATCGCCGAAAAGCAATAAGTCCATCATACCAATCGTGGTTGCCGGGAATAGCAAAAACCTCGGGATGCGGCGCCGGCGTGTGCCTGCACGCCATTTCGTATGGAAAGATTAGTCGGTTCTGATACTCGGTCCGACTTGGTGTTGGGTAAACTTCGTCACCACCAAAAATTAGTATATGACCTGGCCTGGTCTTGATTGGATCGCCGCCCTGCTTCTGATTACGGAACGACAACGTCGGTTCGGTAGCATAATAGGCCACCGCGTAAGTAGAATCCCAGCCGTCACCCGTATCCGAGACATAGTCGATCCAAATCTCGTCGCGTTCTTTGCCATTCTCATCATGACGATAGTCATAGACTTTGAGATCTGCCGCAGCGAATGACTCAACCAGCCGCGGATCTGAATATCTTCCGAAGAGGGTTGACACTGCAACTTGCTGGGCTGTAGTGATTAATTGCCCCGGATCGTACCAACGGACCATGGGCTGCGCTCTTGGATGATTGTTATGAGTCTCCATCAGCGTTTGTAATAACAGTTATCGCACGGGCTCCCTCGCTAAGAAATATCGTGTAATGTCTGATGACCTCCTCGGGAACTTGTATTCTTCCATGGTAAATCGAATCATGCCGCAGCGGCGTAGCCTTTTACACGCTGGTGCACGCACTTGGCATGAAAGATTATCGGCTTCGCTCCGGATAGCCGCTTCCATTTGAAGAGATCGCCTGCAAGGCGATTTACCACCGGCCGCCAGTCAAATTCAATCGCCTCAACGCCGACATGCGATGAAATATTAATCGGTAGATCTAGCATTCCTTCCATCAGGAGCACTGGATGCTGCTTTATCAGGAGGGCAAAGTCTCGCGGATGTTCGTAGGCCAGCTGAAGCGCGGACTCGGATACAGGAAAAATAATAGCCGTGTTATTTTGTCGACATAATGAACGTGCCTGACCCGTTGGCGACGACGAAACCATTGCAAGAGTATGAGCCATTCTTACTTCGTCGAGGCACTTCCGGATGGCCTCCAACGAGGAGGTAGTTGATCCAGAACCTGATTTATGAACTATCGTCACAAAACGAATCCCCTTCGTTTTCCATAGATTGAGGACCTCCTTGAGCGCATGTAGCCGGCTTAACCGGTAATCCGTTCTACCATTTGCGATAAGCGAATCAACTAGGCTGACAACTCGTACGCCCCGATCCAAAAGCCGCTTGCTACCGGCTAGCTCAGCAGGATCTGGCAAAAGCCATAACACGACATCGACTTTTTCATGCAGCAAAGCCTCGCTAAAAGCAGGTTTGGCGGCGTCGCCGTTTTCGTAAAACAGCTGTCTAGTAGCAAATCCATTCCTCCATAACGCCGTCTGCATGTTCTCAAAAAGAATTCGGTAGTTACGAAGGGCGCAAAACGCTTTTAGGGAAGCGGGCAAGGCAACAATACCCCTAATTCGCAATTCTTTGTCTAATTCATATGGTTCGACCACCGTGCTCGAACCCCAAACGCTGCCCAGGATTCCCTCTTTCTTAAGCTGGGCGTAGATCCGAGCCACGGTTGTAAGGGGCACATCAAAACGGCGCGCGACCGTCCGAATGGAATAAAAGGGACGCGCCTGTTTTTGCCGACTTTTTAGTGCTAGCTGTCGCAATAGGCGCAATATTGTTGCAGCTTTTGCTCCATTAGATGCCGGGAAATCAGCAGCAGGAGACGGGAGACCCATCAGCGACGCCGCGACCGGGCCTGACAGGCCTTTTCGTTCTGGGGGAGAAAGGCTCATCACAAACCTATACGGCTTTTGAAAGGCCAAGTTTTCAAAAATGTTGGATTTCTAGCGGGCTGGGGCTTACCCGCTACACAACGTACTATCCAAATCGTCCTGTTTTTCCTTGATCGCCAACTCAGATTTGTTTTGCCGCACCATTTGGTAATCCATCGGTTACGCGGGAAAGTTGAGGCCAGACGATTCTCTGATGGTCATTGGAGAGTCCTTGCTCCAGCAAAAACTTAATCAGGAAAAGCATCTCTTCATCGCTGCCGCTGATACAGAGCGAGTTCAGAAGGGGAAACGCCTCCGGTGGAAAAAGGCTGTGTTCCGACCAACGTTTGTAGTGTTCAAGCCCCACGGGTTGAGTGCAACTTATCAAATAAACAAAAGCGATCCCAAGGAAACAGTTGCGAATCAGATAGTCGCAACCACCTGGTTAAATCCATGTTTATCATTCGAAGTGTTCACCAAACTGTTTCACTCGCACCTAAGGCCGTGATGTAAGTATCCTGCCCAGAAAGTTACACTTTAGCGAGGTACCCCCAGAACGCACCGTTTGTTATGCGTAACGAAAGCGGCGAAAGAACGAGCACACCAGCCCGCAATGGTAAGCTTGTCGGTTTTGTCACCGCATTAAACGTTCTTGTCAGCATCGCGATCGCGTCAACGGCGGCCATTTTGAATGCCCGTGTACAGCGTGAAGGAATTACACAGGTATACGCTGACAAGATTTTCGCTCACTTGTCGGATTTACAGTTGGAGGGAAGCGACCATGCCGGAATGGTGATCGATCTGTTCGATATGATCACGGAAGCAAATATTAACGCGAAGACTTATAAGGATCCAAAGCGCCAGGAGCTTATTCCGCTACGGATGGCACTACTTACAGGGAATGATGATATTCTTACAAACATTGGCTTCGCGACAGAGAAACGCAAACTTTGGGTTGGCTTTGCTCGCCAAAGTCGAAACGACAAGGTGCGAGCCACCGCGTTGCGCGCACTCGGAAAGATCGGCGAGTATTCCCAGCATGAATCACATATTGCCGAGCTTCGATTCTGCATCCGCAATATTCTCGACATCTCAGAAGATTTTCGCCGCCCAGCTACCTACGATGACGCACGGCATTCGATTGACGCTTTGACTGATCTGATCTCTAAAGAACCAATTTTACTCGATGACAACGAGCTTGCGGGACTCTTCAAAGAAGTCGCTCAGCAGCTGGCCAGCAAACATAGTGAGTTGCTAAGGCAGGCACCCACTGCGTCGACCGAAGTTCACCCCGCTTCGAATGTTTTGCCATTGGGCGAACACACTTCAAACCACCCGTTATACGTGGCGGCGACAAATGTCGAAATGTTCGATCGGCCACTTTTTGCCGGAGCCAACGTTAAACAGCAACTGCAAGAGACGGACGCCACGCTCGAGAAGCTTGGGAGGCTGAGTCTAGATGGCCACGCTGATAAACCAAGTTCAACTCTTTCGGGTCAGAGTGAGGCGAAAACAACAGAGGCGCTAAAGCAGCTGTACTCTCAAAAAACTGAGGAGCGCCAGCAAGCTCGGACCTCACTGGTTTCCCAGGGTCCAAAATCGTTAAAGCCGCTCTTGAATATGCTCGAAGCGGGTGGACAGGAGCCACGGCTTAGAATCAGCCTGGCCTATTCCCTCGCCCACATATCACAGCCGGTGGCCGTTACAGATCAACACGATATAACCGTGCTCGTTACCCTGCTTGGCGACAATCAAGCAGAGGTGCGCCAGTACATTTCTGAATTTCTCATGAAATTGTCCGACGCCGCGACCGTAGAGAAATTTCGCGAGGCGTTTATGGCTATCCCGCATCAGGATTTCGAAAAAACCGGCGACGCGGTTTACAACGCCGTAGTGATTCTTAGCACGTGGGAACGGGTACTGCCGCCCGATCTCGGTGTGTTCAAACAAACCGTCAAAAACGATTTGGCTAGTCTTGAGTCGCAATTGTCAGGGAATCAGTGGGAGAAAACCCGCCAGTTAATCCAACAGATTAATCGGCTCAATAAACAACACGAATAGTACCCCTACGACAATGATAATGAAATCACCTGTTACCACAGCCATAAGCATCGCACTGCTGACGGCGGCTGTGCTGCTTGGTCTGCGGCTTCGCGCCAATGGGCAGGCGACTAACTATATCTCGGCAGCGCCGGGTAAGAATGACGCCTATCACCATTATGATTGGCAGCACGGTAAATATCCGCCTGGGACGATCAAAGGCGAAGCTGTCGACGAAGCCAAGGGCGGAGTCACGTTTAGGGGTACGCCAGTCGCGCCACGCACACCGAAATGTTTTCCTGCGGAGCCACGCGATTTGTTCTGGCAAATGGACATGGTCTTTTCGGAAACGGCCGGAAAACTAGTGCCACTGGACTTCGACGAGGACAAAGACGGAGAGGTCGGCGACAAGCCGAATCCCGAGTTCAACGGACGCGATCCCCTCGGCGACCCCGCAGATCGCGATGGCATCCGCGGGCGCAATACCTGGTTACTGTGGGGCGGCGGCAACGAAGCCTTCTGGGGCTGGCTGCAGGAACAAGCCTACGGGCTGAACGATTTCTTGATCCTGATGGATTCGCGGCAGCGTGCAAACCGGTTCAAGACCGCGGGCCTGATAAATCAGCCGGGATTTGTAAGTTCGAACGAGCAAATCCTGGGACTCTATCTCGATAAGGCAGATGGTGAGAAGGCGCTCCTGCACCCACCGCCGAAGCGGCTCAAGCCATTCGGCGACGTGGACGAGGAATGGGTAAAATCCAGACGAAGCTACAGCGACCGTTACAAAGCTGAGCCGGAATACTACGATGCTCAGGGACGCGAACTAAAGAACCCCGTTTACCGCCCCGCGCCGCCGCAGAATCATTACACCGAGCTTTTCGAGCCATGGATGACGAAACAGGAATGGAAGGAGCAAAAGCGCTCGGACGACGATCCGTTGAAGAATTATATCCCGGAAGTCGTGCGCGAAAGGTTGCCTTACGACGGTCTCGATCCGCAGGTCTATGGTTACCCTAGCGGCATTTTCGGATTGCGGTTGATGTTGAATCCGGACTTCTTCGCGAAGACGGACGGAGCCGCGGGAGCCCGCAAATACTGGAAAAAGCAGGTCGAAGAAACGAACGGCCGATACTACACCGAAGCGGGCATTCATGCCGATCCGAAGTTGATCCGTCCATTTCGCGTAACGATGTCGTGCGGGTTCTGCCACGTCGCGCAGCATCCGCTTAATCCCCCCGTTAGAGACGATGAGCCGAAATGGGAGAACCTTTCCTCCATCATCGGCGCGCAATACTGGGATCCGCAGCCTGCTTTCGGCAATCTGCTAAACCGACCCAATTTCCTTCATCATTTCCTAAAGAGCCAGGCTCCCGGGTCGGTCGATACTTCGCTGGTCAGCACTGATCACATCAATAACACCAACGTCATCAACCCGATCTTCGACGTGCCGGCCCGCCTGGCGCGCGCGGCGACCAAACCCACCGAACTGCAAAGCCGGGAGAACCTTCAATTGCCCAGCATTGAAGATCCGGATACAAGTCACATGTCCGACGCTAAAGATACGTACCGGCATTTTCCAATGGTGCTGGGACCCGGTGAAGACAGCGTCGGCGTCTTCGGCGCGCTTGCGCGCGTGCCGTTGAACATCGGCGTCTTTTCCGAGGAATGGATGAGGACAGGGAACCTGATTTTAGGTTACACCCCGCAAAGGCCCTTCAGAATCGCCGTGAATCGGGCGAACTCGGTTTTCTGGAACGTGAACGAGAAATTCCGTGTGCCTTACATGGCGCACTTCTTCGATTTGGGGCACAAGGGAAAGATCGCCAAGAGCACGGCGGCGATGAAACTCAAGGACGCCCAGGACGTGGTGCGGGGGCCGGACGGGAATGCGATACTTGATGCCAGCGGCAAGGTATTAATGGAGCCGCTCGGCCAAAAGCTTCTGGACCAGGACCCGCAGGCCAAACGCGACGCGGGCCGCGATGTGTTCCTGAATAACTGCGCCATTTGCCATTCGAGCAAGCTGCCCCAGAATTTCGATCTGCGCTTCACGCGGGAGACGCCCGCGGGCGGTTGGAGCAACGCGCCGGCACCCGCGGCCGATGCGAACCCGCTTATCTATACCTTGCCGATGGAGTACCGGCGCTGGGATGATTTCAGGAAAAGCCCTGCGATGGGCGACTTTCGCAAGCGGATACACCAGATCGCTGGTGAATCGCCCAAGCCCGGCGAGGATGACCCTTTTATCAAGGATAACTTCCTTTCCAACGAGTTGCGCATCCCGATTACTCTCGTCGGCACTTACGCCGGACGCGCCCTCGCGACGAACGCCATGGCGGGCCAAGTGTGGGATAATTACTCATCGGAGACCTTCAAGCGTCTGGATTCCGTAGGAAAGATTCGCTACTTCAATCCTTATAGCGGCGAGTCCGGTGATGAATTCGGAACGAACGACGAGTTCGATGATGGCCGCACCAGCGGCGGGCCGGGTTACTTCCGGCCGGCGACGCTCATCAGCATTTGGGCGACCGCGCCGTTCTTTCATAACAACGCGCTCGGCATTTATACCCACGACACCAGTGTCAAGGGGCGAATGCTAGGGTTTGATGACGCCATCCGGAAGCTACTCTGGAAAGAGCAACGCCCCCGCTACGAGCGCAATGGAAGGACCTATGTGCCTCCCGGCGACTTGCGGGCGCAAGGGAGCGCTGTTTCGGCGAACGATCCCGGGTACATTTACCGGCTCCCGGTCGACACTTATGCGACGTTTCAACCCGGTTTTACACCGCTGATTATCCAGGGTCTGCTCATCGGCTATGTCGGTATCGGTCCTGGGATGTTTCTTTTTTCTGTACTGAGCTTCTGGATATGGCTCATGCTTGCGGTCATCTTCATTATCCTGATTTTCTGGGGCCGGGCCCGGCACGCTGGAATCTTGCTCCTGCTTTTGGCGCTCGCCCTGGCTGCGTTGTTGATTGTCACCGGAGGTGGCGGTGGCCATGGGATGATGGCAGGCGTCTTGATGATGGCCGCGACCGACCTGATGGGTTACACCAGCCTCTGGCTCTGGCTGCTTGTCGCTGCAATTGGGGCGGGTGGCGTCCTTCTCCTCCTGACCCGGAACGAGCTCAGGTGGCTGACGAAATTCGTCTTTATCATAGCAACCTTGATCGTCCTGGTGGTTGGCATCCTGGCGAACAAGTTCCTGACCGGCGAGCTGAAGGAGGTCCCACTCCCCTTAGCCATTCTTCCGAACAGTTGGCTAAACGCGAATTACAAGGGCATTAACGTGGGCCCTATTCCGCGCGGCACGCCGGTTAATCTGTTGATGAATCTTGACCCCACGAAGCGCGATAAAGTTGCGCCTGCGCTAGTGGCGCTGCTTAAGGCCAGCGTCGAAATCCGAAATCGACGCCTGATCGGGGAAGAAGCCTACTCCGTTATTGCGAAACAAGCCGGCCCCGCCTTGATGGCTGCGAGCAAGTGTCCCGACTTCGTTCTCGATCATGGACATTACTTCGGGGAGGTCCTTGATCCAGACCCGGCCAAAAACGACGAAGCCAAGGAGGCCTTGATCGCTTTTCTCAAAACGCTCTAAATTAAAGCCTTAAAGCCGCCGCATGAATAATCCCCAGTTCGATCCTTCGTTGGCGTCGGAACCACACGTCGATGAGGTCGAGAATCGACTCGAGGAAGGCCGGGCGCGAGACCAGGAGCATTCCGACTTCGATTATATCATAGTCGGCTCCGGCGCTGGCGGAGGGCCTCTCGCGGCGCGGCTGGCCGAGGCGGGAAAAAAAGTCCTGATCATCGAAGCCGGGCGCGATCCGGCGAAGACTGAATCACGTGGGTATCAGGACGCGAAGACCGGCGAGGTCACCAAAGTTCCCGGTTATTACGGCGCCGCTTCGGAAGATGCGGAAATGAGCTGGATGTTCTCTGTCCGCCATTACAAGGACACAGAGCGGCAGCGATTGGACGCCAAGTACAATCAAAGCCGTGATCCCGATACCGGCGGTGACATAAATCCCAAGTACGTCGATTGGCCTCCGGACGGACCGAAACAGGGCGTGTTTTATCCGCGCAGTTCCGGCATCGGCGGATGCACGGCGCATCACGCGATGATCACCATCGCGCCGAATGACAAGGAATGGAATTATATCGCGGAGGTAACCGGAGATAACTCCTGGCGGCCGGGACCGATGCGCGGTTACTTCGCCAAATTCGAGCGCTGCCAGTACCTCGCGGTTTACGACCAGTTTTTCAAGAAGCTGCTGGGACTGATCTACAGTCTCTACCGCCGGATTGTCCTGCTTTTCGATCCGCGCGCAATCCTCGACGAGGGTGGACACGGCTTTAAAGGCTGGGCTCCCACGAACTTGATCGATCCCTTCCTGGTCTCAACCATCGCCGAAACCGACCGGCCGTTCTTTCGGGTCATCGTGCAGGCCGCGCTGGCCGTTTTGCACGGGAACAATCGCCTGATTGGTTTTGTCAAGCACGCGTTGCTCCGCGCCCGCGTGGTCCAGGCGATTGATTTTAACGACATCAATACCCGACGAGTCAGCCCAGAGGGAGTCTTTCTGATTCCGATCGGAATCGAAGGAGGCTGCGCGGACGACGGCGAGGGCGAACCAGGCAAAGGCCGCCGGTTTGGAGTGCGCGAATTTCTTCTGACCACCCAGCGCCGGTATCCGGACCGGCTCGTGATCAGGAGCGGCGCGCATGTTACGCGCGTCCTGTTCGAAAAGGGGGAGAAAGAGGACGACGCACCTCGCGCCATCGGAGTCGAATGTGCGGTGGGCGATTACCTGTACGAAGCCAGTCCGGTGCAGCAGGAGCCACCGAAGAAGCGCGTCTGCTACTTTGCCAACAAGACTGGAGGTGAAGTGATCCTTTGCGGAGGTGCGTTCAACACCCCGCAGCTTCTCATGCTAAGTGGGATCGGTGATGCCGAACATTTGGGGGACAAGAATATTACTGGACTGTTCGGAGCGACGGTCACAACGGACAGCCGTGGCAACAAGAGCTACCAGGCAACTGAGGATGCAATCCTGCCGGTGATCAATCTACCTGGAGTAGGAGCGAATCTTCAGGATCGTTATGAAGTTACGGTTGTCAGCGAGTTAAGCAAACCGCTGGCTTCACTCAACACAGTTAGCTTTAAACCGGGCGACCCGAACGACAAAGCTCGGGCGCAGTGGTTCGCGAAACGAACAGGTCTTTACGCTACCAACGGCGGAACCCTGGCTGTTATTCGCCGCTCCCAGCCGGCCAAGGACGCGAACGAGCCCGAACCGGACCTTTTCACCTTCGGAGCGCCAGCCGCTTTTCGAGGATACTATTGGAATTGGTCACGAGAACTCTTTAAGGCGACCCTGGGCGCCACAGAAGAAGAGCACAAGATTTGGAGCTGGGTGATCCTTAAGGCCTATACTTCGAATCATCACGGTACCGTAAGGTTGCGCTCGAAAGATCCTTTCGCGCTGCCTGAAATCTGTTTCGACGCTTTCAATGAGAAAGCGCAATTGGTCGCCGCCGAAATCGCGGGCAAATATCTCCAGCATGAACAGGCAGGAACAACGATTCCCGCCGAGCTGGCAGAGCGGAAGCGAAACAACGACGCCTGTCTGGAGGACAGTAAACGCGATTTGGCGGCCGTCATGGATGCCGTCGCTTTCATGCGCAAGGTCAACGCGCGCAATCCCGACCAATTCGTGCGCGAGATTCAGCCCGGCACCGGGATAACGGATTACTCAACCGACATGGAGGAATGGGTGAAGACCCAGGCCTGGGGGCACCACGCCTCCTGCACTTGTCGAATGGGTTCCGATAGATGGCAGGCCGATCCCGCGAATCTCCTCGATAAATGCGCGGTCCTCGATAGCCACTTCAAGGTTCATGGCGTTAACAACCTTCGAGTTGTCGATGCTTCGGTTTTCCCAAGAATTCCGGGTTATTTCATCCTTGCCCCGATCTTCATGGTGAGCGAGAAGGCGGCGGACACGCTCTTGGAAGACGCGAACTCGCGTGTCTATCCCGCGGAGTTTGAAAAAGCAGAAGCGGAGGCCGTCCGGGAACGCCGCCGCATCGCGCACGGAGAAGTGGTCTTCGCGGTACCCTGCGTCAACCGCTCAAGTGAAGAGAAAGGTGTTGAAGACAGCGCCAGGGCTGGCGAGGACGAGAGCCGATTACCAGACAATAGCGTTGGGATCGCTTTGACAGGTGGCGGCATTCGTAGCGCGACCTTTGCGCTCGGCGTTCTGCAGACGCTCTCGAAACTCAACCGGCTTCGAGATGTCGACTTTCTCTCCACCGTTTCCGGAGGTGGTTTCACCGGGAGCTTTCTGGGCCGGCTTTTCACGCGTCCCTCCGTGGGTGAGTCCAAGGACCCGGTTGGCCGCGTCCAGGACATCCTTTCGAACAGCCGTTCGCCCGTACTTTGGTGGCTCCGGACTCAGGCAAATTACATATTTGCCACCGGGGGGGATGATGCGCGCCTCAATTTAGCCGTGTTCTGGCGCAACATCTTTACGCTCCATCTGGTTCTGGCGGCGCTGCTCTTTACCGTTTTTGGATTCCTAGCCTGGCTCCCCCACGTGGCGGGCCCGGTAATCAGCCGTTACGGTTCGATTCGATTGTCCGAGACGCTCGCTCCGCTCTTTGGCCCGCGGCATTTTCGGGGATTGGAATTGTCGCCTTGGTGGTGGTTGCCGCTGCTGACGTTTGGGATCGCGGTCATTCCCGCGACGCTTGGCTATTGGCTCGCTCCCAATGCCGGTTCGTATCGGCGTTATCCCGTCTTTTCCTTGTTCGCCTGGCTCGTGCTCGTAGTAGGTGCGGCGGCTGGTTTATATGTGCCGCACTTTACCGTGGCCGCGGGCGGTGCGCTCGGCGTGTTGTTGCTGGCGTGGATTTGGCAGGAAGTCGCGCGATGGGGCGCGATCCGCGATTCTTCGTCGATCGCTTCCGCCCAAAAGGTCGGCAGCATCGTGCGAAACCGGCTGAGCAAAGCTCTCGGGGAAACGCTGGTGATTTTCGGGATGCTCACCGGCTGGGCGGTGCTCGATACCGTGGCGATCCGCTACGCGCAGGGAACTGTGGCCAAGGCTTCGCTTGCTATCCTGGTGGCGCTGGCGCCCGTGCTTCCGCTATTCCGCTGGATTGGGATGAACGCCGCGCGCCAGGTTTCGGGCGCCCTGAAGGACAAGATTTCTTACATTCGGATAGCGACGTTTCTCGGGCTTCCGCTCGCGCTTTTCGCTTTCTTTGTCCTCGATGTCCTCGCGCATCGGATTTTTATCCGTTTTCCCGCGAGCGGTATTTCACTGGTGTTGCTAACCGGCGCGTTTTCCGCGGTCCTCGGCCGCGCCATGGATTTTCTGAACCTTTCCTCCCTGCGAGCTACCTACGCATCGAGGTTGTCGCGCACCTTTCTGGGCGCATCGAACGAAGCCCGTATTTATGGCTCTCCAACTAACGAAGGCCGCGATGTCTCCCAGGCCAATCCGGACGACGACGTTCCGCTCGATAAGTATCATCCCGAAAGCAACGGCGGTCCGCTTCATCTGATCAACGTCTGTGTGAATGAGACGGTGGACGTTACTTCCGAGCGGGAGGTGCGCGAACGCAAAGGCCTTCCGATGTGTATCACGCCGCACGGGATCAGCGTCGGCCTGAGTTACTTCTCCAGGTGGACCGCGCCGGATGCTCAGCCCTGGTGGCAAAAATGGCGGCGACGCCGCGACGGCTACGACGCGGAAGACGACCTGCCGGCTTCGAAGAAACGGCTGACCGCGGTCAGGGCTCTTCCGGCATCGAGCGATCCAAACGCCTTCCATGTTCTCAAATCCACTAAGACCGACAGCGCGGAAGTAGAGAAGCTTTCGTTGGCAGCCTGGACCTCAATTTCAGGCGCCGCCTTCTCCACTGGCGTCGGACGCAACACAAAAGAGTCTCTCTCCCTTTTCATGGGCCTGGTGAATATCCGGCTGGGTTATTGGTGGGATTCGGGCATTCTTCCGTCCGAACGTCCCGGCCGGTATCCGCCCCCTTTCTGGAGAAGGATCAAACGGTTCCCGAGCAAGCTTTTTGGCGCGCAAAGCATGTTGCTGGCGGAATTCCGCGGCCGTTTCCGCGGGCCGTCCCAATGGTTCTGGTATCTAAGTGACGGCGGCCACTTCGAAGTAACCGGACTCTACGAGCTGCTGCGCCGCCGGGTCCGTTTCATGATCGTGCCCGATGGCGGGGAAGACCCCGACTATCGTTGGAGTGATATTTCCCTGTTGATGCAGCAGGCCCGGGAGGATTTTGGTGTCGAGATCGAATGGATCGGGCAGGAAGCGTTTAACGCAGCGGCTCCCGGAGGGCCGCACTCAATCCCGCCATGGATCGCCGCCTGGATTAACAAAGCGGAGATCGACCTCCTGGCGAACATTAAACGGGAAGGTCCGGGTTATGCCTCGCTGGCACGAGCGACTTATTCTGACGGAACGACCTCCTGGATCCTCATGCTTAAGCCAAGCCTGGCCGCTGGCTTAACCCAGGACATTCTGAATTACGGAACTACCAACTCAAGCTTCCCGCAGGATCCGACCTACGACCAGGTCTTTGACGACATTCAGTGGGAAAGCTACCGCGCCATCGGCCAGCAGATCGCAGAAAGAGTTTTTCGTTGATCCGACTCCCATATCTTATGAGAACAATCCCATTCCTTCGCCTTCTAGCCGTTGCGCTCTTCTTCCCAGCCGCCCTTGTTACTCCTCTTTGGGCTTCCGACCATGCGGACCCAATGAGTCTCAACGTTCTTGCTCTCCAGGAAGAACCGAACGCGAACATCACCGATCTGCACGCCTTCGTCGTCGACCGGGCCGGACACCGCATCGCAGACGCGGGCCGGCTGGGCGAAGCGGAACGCCTCGTCATTAGCCTTTGCGTCCGCCGCGCCTTGCAACCTACCCAGACCAAGACGCTGAATTTCGATGGCTACAAATTCCGGGTCCATCTCGATTTCAATCCGAAGGTCCGCTTTGTTCCGGAGACCAAGGGGCCCGACGGTCGCCCATCGCCGCCACCGCAGATCGAAGACGCGAACAAGACGGTAAACGCAAAAGCCGCCGCCTTGAAGGAGGCGAACACGAGGGGGGATGCGGACGCGATTGCCATGGCCCAGGGAGAATGGCAGGCCGCGGTTAAGATTCGCGGTGATCTTATCAATGCTTACCAGAGCGACCGTTCCATGCAGGACCTCTACGGAGGCGTCATCATGGAACCGGAGGGTATCGTGGATAACGGAGTGATGGAGTTTGAACTCGGCGTGAAAGGCGATGGAGATAACGCCCACTCGTTCTTTACCCACGCTCCCGTGTTCACCGGTTTCATCGGTCCTGCCGGCAAGATCAATGATCTTACTTCGGCCGACAGGGACAACCTTTCAGCGCAAATGGCGAGTTTCCCCCCCGAAACGATCCACGTCCTGACGAACATTTTCGACGATCCCTTCATTTTTCCGCGTTTTTTCCGGCGGAACGTCGTGGGAATCGTGGCCAGTATTCCGCTCACCGCTATTCCGAAGAATGGGGTTGCGCTGACCGGGTCTCCGGAGCCTCCGGTTCATGGGCCGATTCTTTTGTGGGCAACGACCCATCACAACGGCCAGATCGACCACGTCGGCCGATCTCTCCGCACGCAGTTGCCGCGCTTGGGGTATCTCAATCCTTTCCCGCCGCGGGACCATGTAAAGCAGATCACCCGGGTCCATGCCTATCCGACCGTGATGGAAGATATCCTGGCTACCTTTCTGGCTCCGTTGGAGGCGCACCGGCATTACGATTCTTCGCCGGACGTCATGGTCTACGACTTGCGGAAGCCGGCCAGTTTTCCTAATGGCCGGTGGCTGGAGGACGACGTAGCTCAGACCCTCGCACAAGCGGGGGAGACTCTGCTCCTCGAGTTGGCTTACGCCGAGTCAAAGGAATTCCCGCGGGCAACGACGAATGACAAGAAGTTTGGCGAAACCTTCCCATACCTTGCGGACCGATGGACAAAGAAGGAAATAGACGCGGTCGCTCCAGCAGGATCGACAATGGACAACTACCCTGTTCCCCGCGCTCCGGAAGCGGCGGCAATCGCCGCGCCCAACCTAAAGATCACGACCTGGCGCACGCTCTGGAGGGTGGAAGTCATTGTCCTAGTCATCCTCGCCTTGCTCCTTCTCTTCTCGGTCCGAACCTGGGGCGCGCGCTGGCTCACCATAGCGCTCACTCTCCTCGGCATCTGGTTCCTCTGCTTCGTGTATGCCGATCCCATCCCGGCAGGCATGAACGGAGCGATGGAGCAACCAAATAGCAAACTGTTGAGGGTCCTGGGAGGCGCGGGTCTGATCTTCGCTTTTCTGCTCGCGTGGTTTTATAACCTTGGGCGTCGCAGCTGCAAGTGGTGGCCGGCCGTGCCAATCCATTATCCGAAAGGTAAACAGGAGGTAACCGCGGAGGATTTGAAGCCGTCGAGCTTCGAGGAAATTCGCGATGCGTTGTTCAATCCGGATCTGAACGGGCAATACTACCGCGCCTGGAAAGGACCCGGCGAGAATAACCTGCCGATCTTAAAGCAACCGTTCGCAAGTCTCGCGCGCGGCTTGATCGTCCGTTTTTGGAAAGACTTCGCCATGCTCAGCGCGGCCAAGCGAACCCTGCGCTCACACGCGGATTTGCGCTGGGGCCCGGATGGAAAAGGTTTCCACCGCCTCGTCCATGGCATGGGCATCTGCCTGGAGGGAACATGGCAGATCGATGAGAACTGGTCCGGCCCGGCTTACACCGGTTACTTCGCGCCTGGCATGGTGGGACGGGTGATCGCCCGATACTCGTTAGGTGGCAACGATCCGCGGAACGGGCGTAACCGCTCTCTGGGTCTCGTCGGGAAGATTTTCCCACTCCAGGATGGTCCAGGTGGGATAACGCCCCGCGCCCATTTCATTACTCAGGAGGATCTCGGCGGAGCGTTTACTAATTCAATCCTCGACGTCGACCTGACAAATTCGCCGCCGGTTACTCTGCTGAAGCGCGGCTCGGGACTGCTTGCTTTTCTGGTCGTGATCGTTGCGTTGCTCCGGGCGGACCGGCAACCGTCGGAGCGGCAGCTTTATGAGATAGCCGAGCTCGAAAAACCTGAGGGAACGCCCACGTCTTGTCCGCGTTTCATGCGTCTAAAGCTGATCACCGAAACGCCTCCGCCGGATCCAAACGATTGGGATTTCCGCGATGAAATTCTTGGTCTTATGTACAAGCGAGGAGACACCGAGCCCAGCCAGGACCTTGTCTTTAGAATCGAGGTATCCGAGAAAGGCCGCCGCACTTTATTGCAGCGTGTCCTGGGGCAAGAGTGGAAGCCAATCGGGACTCTGACGTTTAAACAAGCCGTTGCTTCGCATAACGGCGATTTCGTCGTGCACTTTCACCACCCCGTCTGGCGTAAAGATCGCAACGATCCCACAAGCGTCGCGCGCCGGGATTTGAGATCGCTTAAATGAAGCTGTTCCAGTTCGCTGGAGCGAGAACGACGGCGGCCTTCCTCTTTCTCCTGGTCATCGTGAGCGGATGCCAGTCGACCGGACCGCGCCTAACCGCGGAGCAGGAGAAAATTCGAGCAGAACTGGCGACCATCTCGCCGGCGAACGATCCGCTGACGCGCGAGAGCCCGATTATCGACATCCACACCCACACCTTCAACGCGCGCTATCTTCCGTTGAAGGGGGTTCTGCTCGGTAAGCGCGACGCGTTTCCGCCGATTACCTGGCTGATTTCGGACTCATGCGCGAAAACTCTGGCTGCTGCCCTGATCGAGCGCACGGAGCTGGCCCCGGCGGCAGGCAGCCCGGGAGTGACGCGCCGCGAATTGAAATCGCAGGCTCACGAACACCGGGACCAGGGCCTTATCTGCGGCATCTTTCTGGGCCTCCTCGACAAGGCTGCGGAACGAGGTTGCTGGAGCAAAGGCAAATCTCCCAGCGAACAGCTCAAGGCACTCGACAAGGTGGCCGACGAAATGAGCCTGCCCCAGCGAATGGCCGTCATGGCCGCAGCCTACATGATGGGAATGGAAGAACAAGTCCGCGCGAAGGAAATGAAGACTGATGGGATGCGAGGCATCGCCCTGGAGGAGAAAACTAACGGGCTCCGAGGCGCCGTCCGGTTCCTCTGGTTCTTAACTCAGAACGATGCCGACATGTCCCGGCTTTTTGCCTCGCAGTATAAAGGCGTGCCGATGCGCGACGACAGGCCGTTAATGCTTTCTCATATGATGGATCTGGCGCCAGTGTATGACCAACCGCCCAACGGAACAGAGCTTCTCGATTTCAAGAAGGAACAGGTTCGGCGGATGGCCGAATTCCAGAACCGGCCCGGGTCGGACATGATCTACTTCGTCGCTTATAATCCTTATCGGGACTATTGGCGCGGCGAGCACTCCGGGGACGCGCTCGAACTCGTCCGATCCGCAATCGAAGAGCAGGGCGCGTGGGGGGTGAAGGTCTATCCGCCCTCAGGTTATCGGCCGGTGGGGAACGAGATAAAAGCCAGGCCTACAGGCATTCGCTCCCGGATAGCGGGTCAGCAATGGGATGCCCGCTATGGAGGCTTGCCGGGGGACAAAAATCGCGCTCTCGATGAGAATCTAAGAAAACTCCTTGAGTGGTGTATCGAAAAGGACGTTCCCGTCTTCGTCCACGCCGGCACGGGAGAATTTGAGGCCCAGAAGGGCTATGGTTTCTACCATTCGGATCCAGCGTTTTGGCGGGATTTCCTGAAAACTCATCCGACGTTGCGTTTTTGTCTCGGGCATGCCGGCGGCGCGGATTATTGGTTCGGCGAAGGGAAAGCTTCGGCTTGGGGCAAACTAGTCTATGAGCTGTGCCGAACGTACCCTAACGTTTACTGCGAGATTACCACCCATGCCGAGTTGGTTTCCGCCGACAGACAAGCTTACTTCGTCGATCGCCTCGCCAAATCGTTTGATGACTCTCAGAAGGATGACGACAAGAAGCCGTATGAGTACTCTTTTAGTAAGAAGCTGATTTACGGGACTGACTGGTACCTGCCGGACGCGTCTGATCGGGACACGGTCCTGTTAGCGACGCAACGTGCGTTCCTGCATAAGAAACTGCGGTGCCACTACAAAGATTACTTCTTCGGAAATGCTCTGCGCTACCTCAACGCGGAAGCCAGGCTGGAACGGGCCGGGGCCCCGACTTCATCAGTCGACAAGAGGTTGGAGGAAGCGCTGGTCCTGGCACGGACCGAGCCTTGTCCGTCACCAGCGCCTTAAAGCGTTTTCAGAAACTCGATCAACGCCCGCTTGTCCACGTCGGCGAGAGTCGTGCCAAAAAGATGCCCGCGATCCTCTACCAGGTCCGGGCATTTACTGAGCTTGAAAAGCATCGGCGCGAGCTCACGTTTCATGAGGAGGCGGGTCGCTTCGGGATCGAGGTGCTCGTCACGCACCTGGGCCAGCACGGTGCGGATCCTGAGCGCCATTTCAGCGAGCTGAGTCGGGTCAGCCTGCGGATCGATATTGGCGAGCAGGTTTATCGGCGTGTCTTTGGGAATTGGACCGAGCCGAAAAACACCGTCGCTATCAATTTCTTTTCCGAGCAAGCTTCGAATTTCTTCTGGAATTAAGTCGCCGGGAACTTCGAGGAAAGATTCGGCGCTCGTCCGCCAGATCGATTTACGACCCAGGCGCTTCTCCGGCCAGAGAAGCTTTTCGATCGCATCGTTGAACGCTTCGATTCGCCCTTTAACGGATGGGTCCCCTTTAAATTGCCCGATTGAATTGTTATGAAGAAAGGGTGCCGTAGCCCAAATGGAAATCAGCGATGGAGTGCGGTAGTAGCCGCGCCCATCGGCTGGGAAGGAGAATGTTTCCTCCTGCTCGGTGTAAGGGTTCCAGACCTTAATAGGACTGGGGGCCGGGCGTGTCTTGTAGGTCTCAGACGAGAACGAATCCCAGACATGGCCGCGCGTCGCATTTGTTGCTGAAGCTCGGGCGGCGTTCGTTCCGATGTCCGCGACCGGATACCGCTCCTCGTTCGAGAGAAAGTTGTCCTTCCAAAATTCCGGATCCCTGCTCTGGGAGAGAAACCAGGTTTGGCGGTCGGCGTCCAACGGTGGTTGTTTGCTGGAGTGACAGCCGGCGCAATGGAGCGCGAAAATCGTCCGGCCCTGATGGAGGACCGCCTGGTCTGAGGTAAGGTATGCTTTTCCTCCCGGAGCGTCGGCTAAGTGCATCGGCTCGAGCCGCGCGAAAAACTTGGCGAGATTCGGAAGCATCGCTTCGGTGGCGCGCCATTCGGCAGATTCGGCCTGCGCGCGCCGGACGCTGAACGGCTTTTGCGGTTTCAATCCATAGAGGAGCTGATGCTGTTCCAGCCAATGCTGATGGAAAAGGCCGGTGTTGACGAAAACCCGCAAGGCCGCCCCGGTGAATCCAACTGAGTCCGCGCCGTCTTTTAGCACGCGGGGCACTTTCATCTGCGGTTGTGTCCCTGCGATCAATAAGGTTTCCCCGGACAAAACTTCTTCGTGCCCTATTCGCAACCGCTCATTGAGAAGAAAGATGGGATTGATCGCATTTGGATTGTTAATGTTATCCGTAGCCAGCCGCGACGTGTCGGAGGTGCCGCGCGGCTGAGCCCGAAGGATCTCCCAGAAAAAAGTGCCAGGCTTCGCGCCCGGCGCGAACACCCTGCCCTCGTGCAGGTACTGATTACCGATAACCGACGCCAGGTTTTTCCACTCGGGGTTCTCCGGATCGTTGGGCGGGTTCAGCGGATTCGGCGCAACGTGGCACACGCTGCAACTTACGCCAATGCGATAAGGCCGGATGAGTGCCGGATTGGCCGCATACTTTGGATCGCTGTAAAAAGAATCTGCCTTCCAATTGGCAAGCGCTTCGCCGGCAAAAGCGGGGTTGGGAAAAAGCCGGAATCCAAGAACTCCCGTGGAACGCCCATAGATCTGCGGACCAACTACCGGCGAGGACTCACCTATTGGCTCGTCGAGCCATAGACCAAATTGATCGGCCGCCTTTGCCTGCCGGTAGCCAGGCTCGTTGATCAATCCGAATTCCTTGAAGCGGGAACCGCGCTGGCGTGAATCCAGTGTTTTTAGGAGATCGACGACTCCGCCACTCTTACGGGCCATTTCATCCCAAAAAGCATCATTGCCAGCAGTCCAAAGGTGCCATGCGTTTCGGCCTTTGATTTCATCCGCTGTCAGGTCGAGTCCGCCATCCATCTCCCGAAACAAGTCTGGACCGGCTCCGACGACGATGATAGCCTGGCTCCGCGGCTCCAGCGTTCGCGAGTGATCGCAGGCGCCAACCGCGCACACGATGCAGAGACACGGCGCCAGAATTTGGATGAACCGCAGCGACACTGAGGGCATGGAGGTCAACGCAGGGCGGCCACAAGATAGACGCTGCCGGCGGCGCAGATCGCGCCTGAACCCAATCGCAAAATCCAAACAGGCAGCCCGGTTGGAGAATTAGTCTGCCGGTTGTATTTCTCGGTGAGCTTGATCGCCGCGAACAGAGGTAGCGCTACTGCCTGGTGTCCGATCTCGACGCCAAGGCTAAACGCGATGATGGCCGTGGCCACCGCCGCGCTCCGCATGCCCTCCATGGCCGAAAGGAGGCCGCCTGCGAAACCAAGGCCGTGAAAGAGGCCGAACCCGAAGGCGATCGCCAACCTGAGACGCCCGCGAGCCTGCGAAGGAGAGACGAGATTTTGGACGGCGACAAAAATGATGCTGGCCGCGATCATCGGCTCCACGATGCGATTCGAGAGACGAACGACGTCAAGGACCGCCAAGGTAAGTGTCAAGGTATGCGCGAGCGTAAATGCGGTTACTACTTTGACCAGGTCCCAGAGACTTACTACCGCGAGAACAAGCCCGGCGATGAATAACAGGTGATCGTATCCGCCCAAAATATGATGAATGCCGTGCCGCAAAAAGGCCCATGCCATCGCAGTTTCAGTTCGCAGGCCGGTTGAACTCGCGGCTTGATCCCAATTGCAAGTAACGTTGATTGGCTCGCGTGAAGTAAGGAGGATACCCTCCCGCAGGAGCCGGTTTTCTTGCGCGATTTTGACGATATAGGTGGCCTCCCATGCATTACCTGGGGCGAAGCTGAATTCGTTCAGGACATCTTGTTTGATGGTCATCGAACTTGGCCGCAGTTGATCCCGTGCCAGTTCGAATAAGAGCTCATATGTAATGTTGTCGCTGGCTGCGGAACCGGCGGGTGGCGTTACGTTACCAAGGTGGCCCGTCAAGGGCCTGTCGTCCGCGAAGACGTGTATATGGTGGAGTAAGTAGTCGCCGTGACGTTGCCAGACCTCGTGAAGGGTCGTGGCCTCTGTCGTCTTTCCCAGCGCCAGGGCCACGAATGCTTCCTCCGACGAGACTCGCGCCACCACTTTTATCTTATCAGGCGCAACCTCGATTTTCATCGCTCCCTGGGCAACCGGGTGCGCCGAAAGCTCAAGAGCCGTCGCCACATAAACAAGGATGAGATAGAAGAGAGCTCGGATCATCCGCGATGGACATGAAAGCTGTTATAGCGAGGATTTGCTCCAACGGCCTCTTGTAACTTGACTACGCCGCCGCTGATATCGCCGGCACCCATGAGGATTGTTCCCGCGTGATAAAGGATGTGAGCGTCCCGCGTGCCGGTGGCGAGCGCTTTGGAGATCGCGTCACGTGCGTCATCGATTTTTCCTGCTTTGTATAGTGCCGAAGCTAGCACGTCGTAAGCTTGGATCGTGTGACGCAGTGTGAGATCCCGACGTGCCCATTCTACGGCCTTCTCGGGCTCATTAAGCGAGTCGGCATAGAACCCGGCGAGATGATGGAAGTAGAGTGTTTCATCGCGCTCGACCGATGCGAGGTACGCGGCAAGAGCGCGGTCGTGCCACGGCTTTGCGTCGCCAGCTTTTCCTGAGAAAAGGTAGAGATCGCCGAGCGCCTGCATGAACTCCGGCCGCGGCAGGCGCTCGATGACGCGACTGTAGAGCACGACCGCTTCGTCGAGCCTGCCTTGCGCGCCACGCAACTCGGCCAGATGATCCAGCCCCGCATAGTAATGAGGCTGCGCCGAAAGCGCGGCTTCATATTGCTTTTCGGCAGTCTCCCAGTCACCCGATCGGAACGCGAGTTCACCGACTTGCACTTGACACCACGCGACTACGTCCGGCGATTCCGGCTCGAGCTTCCGCGCTAATTCAAGCGATTTCAGAAGGCGCTCGCGCGCGCTTTCAACACGGCCGTGAACGAGGTCAAGCTGCGCAAGCCTCGGCTCCGTCGCCAGGCTGCTCTTGTCGATGGAAAACATCTTATTCCAGATGCGCTCCACAGCTGCATACTCGCCCAGATTAAGCAGAGCATCGCCGAGAAGTCCCAGCGAATATGTACTGTCTGGCATCAGCGTGCGCAATTGTTCCGCGTCGCATTGAGCCTCTTTGAAGCGATGGAATGCCAACTCCACGCGCGTGCGCATGGCCAAGCCTCCGTGGTTGAACTCTGGATTCGCAGTCTTGAGTGATTGCTCAACCGCTGCGGCTGCGTGAGCAAGATGCGCGAGATCTCCTGTGGCGCTGAGCAACCGGAGCTCGCCGTCTGCAAACTTGTTCCAAGCGACGAAGTCCCCGGGATTCGCTTTCACCCGGGCCCCGATGGGATTCAACGTTTCTGCTGCCCGCGCTTTCCCTGCCTGCGCGAGTTCGAGCACAGCGACCAAGACCACGGGAAAAAAAGCCCGTAATATGGAGAAGAAAATTATTCGCCGCGCCGACACCCAACCGTTAGTTGTCTGCGGCCGGCTAAAACCGACAGTCTTTTTCAGGAAAAGACCGAAATCGTTAAGAGCAATCCGCAGCAAAATAGCGGTAAAAGGATTGGCCGTGAGCGGAATTGGTGACGATTGCATTGAGAATAAACAATTTGTCGTACTCTCATTTAGATTGGCCCTTATTCATACGTCCCCTATTCGAGATCGACCAGAAGAAACAGTTTTGTGAACAGTGGATAACGGTTGACAAGAAATCGGCCGAAGATTGAACCTGCGTTCCTTTGATCCACCGCAACTACAGAAGCGTTCGTCCACGAATGATGAAAACATCGAGAGCTCACATCCTACCTCTGCATCGTATGCTCATTCTTTGCCTGACGATCTTGGGAATGGCCTTATTTCCCTTCATCGTTCCTCTGCGTGCGTCAGATCATGCCGACCCGATCCATTTGCCGCAGGGGATGGAGATTTTCGATGATGGCAAACCCAACGCCATGGCCGTTGCGAAATTGGCGGGCAATACCACGGACCTTTTTGTGTTTCCGATCAAGGACGATGGCAAGCTTGCGGATTTTCCACGCAACAAGGGTCAGGATTTGAACCTGCAGCCGGCGGAGCTGGCTCAGATTAAGGCACTCGCGGTGATTCTTTGTGTCCGCCCGGCTTTGAGAAAGGCGCCGCCTCTAGACCTATCGACTTACACCTACTCTATTAACATGGACCTCCACAGTCGCGTTTTGTTCGACAAAGCGGACGAACTTGGGCGCTATGGCGGCAGCGTTCCTGATCCAGAAAAAATTAGCTCTGATGTCACGATTGAGATTCAACTCAACGACGACACGACGCTGAAGAAGCAGGCCATCCACAGCCCGAGCAAACTGTTCAAGAATTTTGATAACGTTCACGTCTACAACGACAATACTTTAAAGGAGAAGGCAGGCGAAGTTCTTAGGAATGCTGGCGATATCCATCTCTATACAGGCTACAAGGCCAATACGTTCATTTTCCCAAGGTTCTTCGGCACTAATATCGTCGCGATGGTTATGATCATTCCCATTTCCTGCTTTCCCGAGGGACAGCAGGATTTGCTGTGCTGGGCGACCACATCGGACAAAAACGGCAAGCAATTCGACCATGTTGGGCGATCTCTTCGTACCCAGAATCCCCGTTTTGATCTGCTCAACACGCTCCCCCCGAAAGACCACGTCGCTGCGCTTAAGAAGGAAAACGAAAATCCCAGTCTCATGCGGGATCTCTTCGTAAAGTTCGGCTTCGACAACCTCTTCGAATACCGCCCCTGGGATTTCACGCCCGATGTGATGATTTACAGCAGTCGCTTTAATGCTGGATATCCTAACGGACGGTGCCTTAACGATGACGTCGCTGCACTGCTCGCGCGCTACGGCGATACCCTACTTTTGGAGCTCTCATATAAGTCTCCCAAGTTTCCGCGTGCAACGACCATCGACAAACCGTTCCTCGATGAGTTTCCCTACCTTGCAGAGCCGTGGCCCGATTCAGACGCCAAGCCTGGCCCGGTTTTGAGCGCGCGAAATCAAACCATTATCCGGATAGCACTCGGTGTAGCGATAGCCTGGGCGCTCTTGGGTCTCTGGAAGCTTATTGAGCTCCTGGTTAAGTTTGTCCGCGTGTTTTTCAAGAAACCGATCCGAGCATAGAAAAGCGAGGCTCACCTTACGAATATTTTCATCACCCACGTTTCGACAGCGTGCGTGCTGCTCGAAATCGACTCGGTTCGTCTTCTTACCGATCCGGTTTTCGACGAGGGCGAGCGTTACTATTCATTTGGTGCGCCCTTCATCGGAGCCACCCGCATGCAAGGTCCTGCTCTGAAACCTGAGGCAATTCCCGATCTCGACGCAATTCTGCTCAGCCATGCGCATCATTCCGACAATCTCGATGATGGCGGCAGGGCCCTGTTTCCAAAAGCCCGCGCCATCATTACCAACACACACGGTAAGAAATTCCTGAAAGAGGAAGCGATCGGGCTGCCTAAGTGGGGTAGTACGACGATTCAGGGGCGCGGCGGAGAGATGATAACGGTTTCCGCGACACCCGCGCTGCATGGCCCAGCCTGGTTACCCGGCACTAGGGACGTATGCGGCTTCGTCCTAAAATGGGACAGTCAGAAACATGGTGCACTCTACATTTCCGGTGACACCGTCTACTTCGACGAGCTGCGCGAACTCGCCAAGTTCAACGTTGGCACCGCCTTGCTGCATCTTGGCGCGGTGCATTTTTGGCCGCCCTTCCCGCGCTGTTTTCGTTTTACCTTCGACTCGGCCGGTGCAGTCAAGATGGCGAAGCTCCTCGGTTTGGAGACACTCATCCCAATCCATTACGAGCAGTCCGTTTGGAGTCACTTCAAAGAAGACGTCGCGAGCTATCAGCGTGCTTTCCAAAAGGCCGGATTGGACCATAAAATCATGTGGCTATCCAAAGGGGTGCGAACTCAACTCAGTATCTGAATATCCGTCCAAGCGCGACTGCAACAACCGCGCGCGAGACTTCCTACGTTGAAACAGCGATTGCTGCCTCCCATCTCCATTTCACCGGCGCTGCATCGACTCCGCCGCGTAATACACCTCTTCGTAGGGCGAGTGTCTTGCCGGCATCAGCCTTATGCTGACGTTGGCGGGCTGCCCGACGGATGGAGTGGGGCTGACGGCGGAGCAGAAAAAAGTCCGAATTGCCCGAGTCGGTCTTGAGCGCGAGAAACTAGTGTATCATCAACACTGCGCTTGGAGTCGGTGTCGTCGTTGTTTTCCTGGCCTTGCTGGGCCTCTGGAGGGTCGTGAAGTTCGTGGTTGGCCTTTTTGTGAAGCGACCTATCCAAGCTTAGCGCAAGCCCAGTCCTCTAAGATCACTGAGCCAGCGGTAGCGATAAAGAGACGATCCGCGTTAGCCGATCGCGAGACCCAGGGGGTAGCCCGGAACACCGATCGCAAGTTTACCGCTCAAGGCGACTCGCCCATCCTCGGCAATGGAATAGATCAGGATCCGCCGCCTTCGCTGTTCAATAGCGTAAAGAAACTTGCCGTCCGGCCCTAGGATCAGATCATGCAGCACGGGCTTCGGAACGTCGGTCACGTCAACGCTCTGGAGCTGCTCGAGTCGGTTGTCTGAGACGTCGAAAACAATCAGAGAGTCGGCGTTAGTAACGTAAAGTTTTTCTTCATCTCGACCGAGGGCCGACCAGCAGGCGGTGCCCTTCGCTGTTATTCGTCCCATCTCCGCGATCTGGCCTGAGATAGCGTCGACGGCGAGCCGGACCACCGAACCCTTGCCGACCGCGTTAGTCATGAACAAAGTCTTTCCGTCAGATTTCCATGCCGAGCCGAACCCAAAATCGGCGTCGGTAATCGCGAATGGACTGTCTTTCAGCTCGGTCAGCAACCCGGGCCCCGGCGCGGCACCCTTGTCGATCTTGTAGCAGTGGAGAAGGCTGCCATGAGCTCCCATGGACGGCACCGCCAGAAGCGTGCCCTGGCGATTGACAATGGCTTGTCGAGGCGACTCGGCCTTCGGCAACTGGACGCTGCTTCTTGGAAAATAACGAACCTTTTCGTCTTCAATGGCGAAGACGGCGATGTTGGGCTGGGCCTTGCCGCCGGAGCTCCCGTTGCCTTGGTTCACGACATACAGGATGCCGTCACTGATACATACGCTGCAAGGTCTGTTGCCTTGCGAAGGGACGGGCTTGTCGCTCAATCGAGTTAGAGTGCCGTCGGGGTTCTTGCGAAAGATAGCGAACGAGTTGCTACCGACGTCGACTGGGTATAGCAGATTTCGATCGATCCAGACTGCGTTCTGGCTCTCCGCGGCCCGGTATCCTCTGCCACCGGTCGAGAAGGGCGAGCCTTTGACAAACCGCAGCGCTCCGTTCTTCAGGATTTCCATTCCAACTACTGCGTTCGCGCTTTGCCGATTGGTGGTCGTGTACAGGTAACTGCTCATGTCCGTTCTCTAATTCGCCACGCGGATTGCGTGAAACACCAAGCCCAGAAAAAAAGGCAGACGCTTCACGAACATGAATTGTAAGCGCAAGGTTTCGGCGCATGCGAGTGAAACAGTAGCGGAACAGCCGAAACCCAAATTGTTCGGTAATCGTCCTTATCCGGCGAGCGATCACATTCTATGATCAAAACTGGTCCGTAAAACTCACAATAAGCAAAAAAAACACAAACTGTTCCCCGACTGTTTCTGTCGCTACTGCAATCGCCAGAAAATAAAGGCCTCGAAAGGCGTGAAAGCGCGTCTACAAGAGAATTTGATATTTTCAGGCACGCCATCCCGGGAATTATGACGGAGCTTTGCCAAACTCTGGAAGGGGCAACGTTCCCTTCGTGGGCTTTGTAAGGTTCCGGCTCGTGATGCACAATGAGAGCTTTTCCGTTACTTGCTGGTGCGATTGCGTTCCTGGTAGTCGTCGTTTGCGCGCGGGGAATCGAAGCCGCGCCATCGCAGGGTCCGAAAGCGAGCAATGTATATGTTCAGTATGTCTGCGATAACTGTCGCTCAAATACCGCGTCACCTCGACTCATGTTGATTAGAGCGTCTTGAGAAATTCGATCAGTGCGCGCTTGTCATTATCGGATAAGTCTGTTCCAAAATAATGCCCGTTGTCTTCGACAAAGTCAGGGCATTTATTCGCCGCGATTGATTCAGGAACCGTTTTGAGTAGCTCGGTCGCAGCTTCTTCTGATGATAGGTGAAGCGAATGAATTCGGAAAAGCGCCTTCCCAATCTTTGCTGCCAGATTTGTTATCTGACTGTGGTCAGGCTCCAAATTCGCGATTAGGTTGATCGGCGTGCCTTTGGGGATCGGCCCTAAAACCAGACACCGGTCGGGCAGCGAAAATCCAAGCACGCTGAAGGGAGACTGGAAACGCAAGTACAGCGAGGATTCGTTTTGAGTTCGCCAGATCGAATCCTTACCCGACCGCTTTTCAGGCCAGAGCAATTTCTCGATCGCATCATTAAACGCTTCCATTCGACCAGCAACAGAAGGATCGCCGGTGAACTTACCCAATGCATTGTTGTGAAAAAGAGGTGCCGAGCTCCACAGGCTCGCGAGGGATGGGACGCGGTAATATCCTGGCCCAGTGTTTTTCTGTCTTGGTGAGAACTTGATCGGACGCTCTGTCTCAAAAGGGTTGTAGAACTGTATTGGCTCCACAGGATCGAGGTCCTTGTACGTTTGCGACGAAAAGTTGTCCCAGATGTGACCACTCTTGGCGTTCGTCGCGAATGCGCGGGCAGTGTTCGTTTTGAGGTCAGTCACCGGATATCGGCGATCATTGGATAGAAAATTATCCTTTGAAAAATCTGCTTTCATCACTTCTGCGCGGAACCACGCCTTAGCTTCGGCGCAGCGTGGGTCGAGTCCTGTTGGTTGTTTGCTCGAGTGGCAGGCTGCGCACCGTTCTGCAAACACTTCCTTGCCTCGATTCATCGTCATTTGATCGCATGTGATGTAAGCACGTCCTCCGGGCGCGTCCGCAAGATGGTAAGGCTTGAGATTTCGAAAAAATGCGGCGATGTACGGCAAACGCTCTTCGGTGGCGAGCCAGTAGACTGAATGTTCACGCGCATAAGGAATCTCGAAAGGATGTTGTGGAGTAAGCCCGATGAGCGCATTGTGCAGGGTCAACCAATACTCGGAAAACATTCCGATATTCACGTAAACCCGAATTGCTGCTCCTCCAATGCCGATCGAGTCCGCGCCATCTTTTAGAATGTGCGGCACACACATTGTTTCCTTCTCACCGGGAAATGAGAGCGTTCCGCCAGCCATTTTCTCAGCGGTGCAAATCCGTTCCCGCTCGGCGAGCAGAAAAATCGCGTTGATCGCGTTTGGATTATTAATGTGATCGGTTGCGATCCGCGACGTGTCTGAGGTGCCGCGCGGTTGAGCGGATAACTCTTCGTAAAAGAAATCGCCTTTTTCGGCGTTACATGCAAAAACCTTTCCCTCGTTAAGATATTGGTTGCCAATTGTAGAAGCTAAATCCTCCCAGCGGGGGTGTTCAGGGTCGATCGGCGGGTGACTCGGATTCAGTGCGTTATGGCAGGCGCCGCAGGCAACCCCAATACGGTAAGGCCGAATGAGCCTCCGATTCTTATAATAAGAAGGATTGCACATGAACTCAGCACCGTCCCAATTCTTGCGTGCTTTCTGATCGAAATCCGGATTAGGAAACAGTCGAAATCCGAGAACGCCTGAGGGTTTGCCATAAACATTTTCGTTAATTCCAGCCGGCTCCTGCTCGACCTCCTCGTCTAGCCACAAACCAAATTCATCTGCCTTCGAGGCCGCGCGAAAACCTGGTTGGTTGATGAGTCCGAGCGTTTTAAAGCGTTCATCCCGCCGGTATTTCCGGTTGTCTAACATCTTCAAAAGATCGACTAAGCCACCAGTGTCGTGCGCGACACGATCCCAAAACCGCTGGTTCCCCGCGCTCCAAAGATTCCATGTGTTTCGTCCCCTTACCTCTTTAGGAGAAAGCTCAATCCCACCGTCCATTGGCTTAAAAATGTCCGCGGTAATCTGCGGGAAGTCCGTTGAGCTTAGTCCGCGTTTCCTAGCTTCGTCCTCAATGACTTTCTCGTGACATCCACTCAAGATAGTTGCGAGGGATGCGATCCATAAGAGCAGCGTCGCCAGCCGGGACACGTTCTTAAGGCGTTGGCAAGGCGCGGCTGTGACGAAAAGATGTGTGTCAAACATGGAGCTTCTGCCAATGCAATTTCGCTTGTTTGTACGACACGTGACCGATCTCGCACGTAAGGTCCCCGCGCGCGCGGAGAGCTTGGTTCACTACGAGACCAGCCATCCAGCGATCACAAAAATCCTCGATCACCGACGACCTCCGATCCGAGTCACAGTTTTGGCGATTAAACGTCACGAGTCACCTGATTCGCAATTGCAACAGTTGCGAAACACTTTCTATCCGGTAAAAGACGCGAGCCGGTAATGTCCGTCCCTAGCAGCCATTGAAAGAGGTCTAGAGTTTAATAATGGACTTCGCGCGGATCTGTATATGAGCTTCTTGTTTTTCATGAAGGGGATCCCGCAGGTCACAACATTAGCACGAACCTTCTCAGAACGAACTGAATTTTTGGTGGTGCTGCTCGTCGCCTTTGCGTTTCCCGTCTGGAATTCCATTGCTGCTGCGTTTAGCCCCGGCCAATTCGTCATCAGTGATTTGTCTCGGCTATGCGATTGTGCAATTCAGCTCGCGATCTTTGGGTTCGTTGTTTTGCTCGGTACAATCCGAGGCTGGTCGATTCGCCAACTTGGTCTCTGCCCAAGCTGGCGCTTAACGGCAATGGGAATCCTTCTTTTTCCTGCAATCGGCATTGTTCTCTTCGCTGTTAGTATCGTGATAGGTTGGCTTGCACCTAGCTCCTTTAATCATCCACGCGATGTTGCAATTGGCCTATCTTCTGTAGCATTTTAGCCACTATCATCATTAATCCTCTATTCGAGGAAACGCTTGTGTGCGGCTACATCATACAAAGGCTCGCCAACAAGGGTGCGGTAGTAGCGATTAGCTCTAGCGCATTCGTTCGTTTCCTTTATCACACACATTTGGGTCCATCCTCGCTTGGACCCCTGCTAATGGGATTCATCTTCGGTTATCTATTTTGGCGATCTCGAGAACTCTGACCGCTCTAATTGCTCATTCCTTAATTAACCCTCTTGGCCTCCTTCTTCTTTCTGGAAAGCATTAAAGACAAAGAAGACTGAGACGCTGATCGGTGATGGCGACGCGGATCAATTCCTGGGATTCGTCGCCGAGCTGGCAATGGCGCTTGATCTGGTGCGGGCCCATCCGGACGTTGCAATTCACTTTCGTGTCGGAACGGAAACGGGCGTGCTGTTTTTCGCGGGGCGCGCTGGACGCGTTCGCGGATCGCGGTGGAAGGTTCTTCGGTGCGCGTGCTGGAGATGTCGCGGTATTCGACGGCGGGAACTTCGATGTGGAGATCGATGCGGTCGAGAAGCGGGCCGGAGATGCGCTGGCGATAACGCTGCACCTGGACGGGACCGCAACGGCACTCGCGCTTCAGATCGCCGAAGTAGCCGCAGGGATGCAAACGAGGCCGTATGCGAGCATAAATCACGTAAACAGGTTTATGTCACGCAGTTGGCTGGACCGGCGATAGCGTTCTGTCCATCCGCGGGCCGTAGTGGTTTGAATCGGACCACTGCCCGCACTTGATCAAGCAGTCTTGGGGAGATCGGACCGGATAAATGAGGGCTCGCCACCGCGCAGTGTTTTAGCGCACAAAGCCTCTATGCGGCAAGGTATAGATTGCAGCAAGATGCCGTCTACTTCTCGTTAGGCAGTATGCATGTGCGCGTCTTGCGATCCCTGCCTAATTTTCCGCAAAAGACGCTCGGGAAGGCTTAGGCAAGCCTGGCCACAAGCACGGCGGTGCAGGCCGCTCTTTTCACAGCCCTCCACCATTTTGGTCGAACGCTCTCTTGATTATTCCAGCAGGTATTAAAGACGTTGCGGGCGGCGTTTCCTTGGGTAACGGCATTAACAATAGCTTGGGCGCATGCAGCCTGGTTCGGTGGCGACTGGTGGCACTGGTTATAAGTCGACACTGCTATCGCGGCCTGTGCCGGGCTGATGAAGAAATCACCGATCTTCTCGAGCAGTGACCAACCATTATCACCCTCTGCAGGCTCGTAGGCACTGGCCTCCGGTGGGGCCTTCATCTTCTGCGCCCGCGCGTCAAGCTGTTTCAGTGTTCTCTCATGCTTTGCGGCAAGATCCTCGAACTGTTTCAATAGCGCGATGCTGCCCTCCTTGCCCTGCGACTTATTTGCCAACTCGGCCTGCTTCGTGGCCGTGTCAAACGACTCCATCATCCCCTTCGCGTACGCGGCCATGGTATCGTTGAGGGCGTCGGCGTACTTGTCCTTGTCCGCAGTCGCCCTAGCGGCCTCTATCTGAGTGAACGACGCCTCGATCGACGTCAGCTGTCTATCGTGGCCTTGCAGCCTACTGCGGAACTGGGCGGGTGAAACCTTTGCCTCGGCAGCATATCCCGTCGCGTGAGTGAAGATGACGCCGAAACACAAACTCAGTGTCAGCGCCCAGATATTGCGATTACTATTCTTTCTATTCATTTTTTGTATATCCTTTTGGGTGGCGTGGTGCGACAGTTGTCTGTCGGGAGTACCACGTTAATGTTTAATTTTCGGCAGGCAGACCCCGCTCTTCCTGCGCTGCGCCAGACCCCAAAAGGCAAGAGCAGTCAAAGCTAAGGTCAGAGGTAACAATTTTTCTCATAGCCTTCTCCATTGTTCGCTCGTGTTTTTGTAGAGGCAACTGAAACAGTTAAGAAACAGTTGCCTACGTGCGACGATCTCTTGGCCTTTCTACTTGCGATTGGATCGATATTCCAACCTTTTGACAGAAAGAAAGAAGTGACTTCCCAGTTGCATTGGCAGAAGTGATTACGAGATCGTGACCCATCTGTATTATGACGAGAAAGGAGACTATGCGCCCTCATTCTAATCCGCACGGGCGGGGATGCAAGCGAGGGCGCAGACTACACGTTAGAACGGCTCGGCTTTATTCGCTCTCCAAGTCCTTCCAGCCTTGATCGCTGTCCGCAGTGCATTGAGCCGTTGAACAATATTCAAAATGCAGAATCGGGTGAATCTCCCAATTGTTTTCGCGAGTGAGAGCGTTGTTTAGGAAATGATACGAGTCGAACAGGAGGAGGCCCGTTACTCGCACCAGTAATTTTCCATTCGGTTTGGTTGTGCCGCCTTTCCATTTCGGATCGATTAGCGGCGCAAGCCTCGCTCGTGTGAACTTCGGATGATCAAGTCTAACGCGCGGAGCGAACTCGGCCGTGATTGAATGCGGCTCGTATCGCGCCAGCGTCGGTTTCTTCAGCTTCGGATCAACGAGCACCAAGTGATTGTCCGTATCTTTTGCGGCAGTTAATCCGCAGTTGCATGTTTCCTGTCCTTCTGCGCGAACATCGAGCACCCAGGCCACTACACGGATTTTCTTGCCCTCGCCAATTTGCGCAAGTTCGCTTCGGTCTTGGTTCGACTTATTAAAGTGCTCGGGATCGGGATCAGGGAGCGACTTCATCCACGCTATTGTCTGATTCTCCGGCTGACGATTGTCCGAGCGGATATTCTTGCGCTTGTTCAGTTCAGGCTCTCCATTCGGTCCACAGCCCTCATCGGCACAGGCGGTGATTGTTTGCACCGCGCAATAGGGCTTCTTAGACTTTGAATGGCCTTTTCGCGAACGGGTCTGCTTGGCATCCGCGCTTAGCGCACAAACAATAACGAGCAGGGCGGCGACAAAACGTATCATAACGAAAAACCTCCAAAGAGATATTACGACAAATCAAAGGCGAAGGTCTCAAAAAACTTCTATTCAGCGAGGATTTTTTAACGAGCTGTCTGTCGTACCCGAAGGTAAATCGCCGGTGCGCTTCAGCATTGTCCCTAGTGAGAGGTCTGCTAACATCTTCGGTGTGTTTCCACGCGCTATCTTGGTCGGAAGATTAGCTTGCACCGCTGTACCCAAGAAGCGCTATTGCGCACTTTTTTTTGCGATCTTCTTGTTCGCGATTGCACTTTACCCTTCATGCAGTTGTGCCCAAGAAATTCGGGCCACAGGCCTTGAGCTTCCTACTTCTGAAGAGCTCAGCCAAAGGCCCGTTGTCTCTTTTCCCCAGGCATTCGGTGGACCGCGCATAGCTCTTCCATTTTCGCTTCGTTCCAAACTGCCTCCCCCTCAGGATCAAGGAGTTGCTAATAATTCGTGCGTCGGGTGGGCGGTTGGTTACGCGTTTATGACATACATTGCTAAGGTCTACCCGGATCAGGCGCTAAGCCCCGAGTACTTGTATCACTGCACAGTGAGGCGCCAATGTCGCGACAATTGCAATCCATTGCCAAATGCCGCAGTGAGTTTTCAGAACGCCTTCGAGGTTTTACGGGAGCGTGGTATCTGCGACCGGAAGCTCATGAACGATTGGCTTGTTCCGCCTTCAGCCGAAGCGGACCAGGACGCCCGTAAGCACCGTAGTCTTTTTCGTGAGGATACGATTTTGCCGAGCGATCAGCACACAATAAAGGCATATCTCCAAGATAAACAGCAACCGCTGCCCGTGGGTATGTTTGTCGATAAAGCTTTTAAGAAAAACGAATTTCCAATAAAGCATGGCAAACCGGTATGGAGCGGGTACCGTGACGAACTTCGAAACGCCCACGCAATGTTATTAGTGGGCTGGGATGATGAGCTTTCTGCATATGAAGTTATGAACTCATATGGGCCAAACTGGGGAGATGCAGGTTTTGTGTGGATCGACTACGCTTTTTTTCAGGAAGCAACAAAATACGTATTTGATCCTCTTCACGAACCTCTTAAAGAAGCACCGACGACGCTCTTAGAAAAGGAAACGCCCCCGGCTTCAGCGGAAATTGCTGCGACTGGTCTCCTACGTACATCGGCGGGTACTCTTGCTCCTACTTCGCCAACGCCCTTGCCAAATAGTTCGCCAGGGATCTTTGTTTCCGTATCCGCCCCCGCGACGTTATCTCCATCGCCTTCACCTTTTGAACCCGCGTCAGTTGCCGTCGCCACGCCTGAAATGACGCCGGTCGTGAAAATAGCCGAGCCCGCCGAGACATTGTACTGTCGGCTTGGTGTTTTGGATTCGAGCGAAAAGTTGGACCCTGCGGAGCTAGCTTTTGATGTTGATATCGATGCGATTCAAAAAGGAGAAATCCAGCCGGGGAGCATCCTTACCCGAAGTGAGCGGGTCAGGGTACTTCGGGTACGTCGGCAGGTAGCAACAGGGCAAATGCCTGCCGGACAGGTTCTAGGATCACTCTTGCCGGGTGACAAGTTCCAGGTTTCCGAGTTGAAAAAATACAAAATGCCTGACGGTGAAACGCAGTACTGGGTTGGTGGAACTGTAGTCGTAGAAATATCGTCAGGAGACATTACGAAAGAGTGACTGACCGTCCTCGCCCCTGGGCTGCAGGCGGTTGCCTGCTGTTTTTTTGCTTGGCGATGCGCGGATGTTCTGATAGACGACGAATTACCCCCAAAGAGTTCGGACAAATTCCGGTAAGCCGTCCGAACTCGCGCGGGCTAGAACCAAAACAGAACAAGAAAGGATAGATCACAATGAAAAAACTTATTACAGCTATATGCGGGGCTCTGCTGGCTACCGCGACTGCCAGCTTCGCTCAAGACACGTCACAAAGGGCAAACACGGTAGATAGCAAGCAAGCAATCAAAGTGTTGGATGACCTTGTGAGCGGCATGGACAAGACCATCGCAGATGCCCAGTCACACAAACAGCAGCTTTTGGAGCTCCGTACCGCTCTAGTCGAAGGCAAGACATCTAAACAAACCTTCGGATCGGGAGAGCAACTATCGGGGCAAGACGTGGGCTGGCTGGTCGAACATCCTGCACAAGCTATTGGTAAGGTATATGATTCTTATAAGTCCGCCGAAAAAGCGGTAGCTGAAAACAACAGGTCCAATGAGCAATGGCTTTCGAAACAAAAAGAAGCTAAGACGCAACAAGAAACTAAGAAGAAATAAGTAAAAATAAGTAAATAGTCGTCATTTCGCTACTTTGAGTCATCCCCCGCGCAGGTGTCGATTCTGTAAGAAACCCGCTATGCCTGGGTCGGACCTTTGCTACACGTGCGAAAGTGATTAGAACATCCGGTCGAGCATAACGACTGGTTGACGAGCAGCTCGTCATTGTCGGGATCGTGTTTCCCTCGGGCCGCGGCCCGAACTTGATCGAGCAGTTCTTTTTGCGCTTGCCTGCAACGGCTGTGGAGGTAAAACCTAGGGTTTGTGACTCCGCTTTTATCCGATTCCCCACAGGTGAGCAAGGGGATTAGACGGAAGAATCCCGCAAAAAAGTACGGGAGAATTCCGTCGACATCGCGTTGGGGAGCACTTTGTGGATCAACAAGGGAGGGACTTATGCATTACGTGTTAGCGCTTCTCTTAGTTGGTTGCGCAAGTGCACCACCGGGCTGGACCAACCCAACGAAGGATCGGTCCGAATGGAAAAAAGACGCTGCAGATTGTGAACGGGCAACAGCAGATGAAACGGACGCCACGCAACGCGAGCTGGCGAAGATCCGCTGCATGGCAATGAAGGGCTGGCGTGCATCACCGTAAGGTTGATGCCGAACAGCGCTTTGCAGACTCGACCCTCACGCTGTCGGTTTAGGCTCAGTCACAAGGTTCCAACGAACACCGATGTTGAAAGATGCGTAATCGTGAGATCGGCTTCTCTTGGCGCACAAATTGGAGACAATTTGTTCTTGTCAGTTTACATCGTTGCTGGCAAGATTCGATTACATCATGCGACCTTTTAAGTCGCTTCGCGGTTGCAGACTACGAACCATATCTCGCCGTACGGCGGCGTTAATTGGCTGTATTGCGTGTCTCACAGAAGTTGGACTAGAGGCACAGTCCGACTTTGATGACTTGAATAAATACCGACCCGGCACACTTCAAGGCATTATCAATTCTGAACTCCCGTACATCGTTGCAACAGGAAAGATCGATTATCATGCAACCTCTAATGTTGCGAGTGGGCACGCGCTGCTTCGGGTCCAGGTTAGATATACAGGTCAACATCGACCGCTATCTCCATTGCGGAAAGATCTGCTGAGGGACTGGAACAACGTAGGTGGGAACGTCCCAGAGGGCGCCTACAAGTCAGAATATTTGTTTATGGAGGGTAGCAACGAACATTGGCTGGCACTAGTATCGAACCTCGAGGAGAGCATGAACGCAGTGCGTCCCGGATCACTTCTGCTGTTCGTACAATATCTCGGCGACTCCTACCCGGCGGGAGAAGAGACTCCCTCGCTCAAGGGAGTTAGACGCATCACCTGGCTTTTCGTAATCAACGCTTTCTCCGAATAGTTACTTCCCATTAAGGTTATCCGACTCGCGTCGAAATCAAAGGCTCCGGCGCATCCACCGTCGTAAGGTTGTCGGCCGAGTGCCAAACTAGACTTTCCGGCCTTATCGGCGGACCTTCCGCAGCGGAGTCGCCCGGCGGTGTTTACCTCGGTCTCGAGAACATCCGCGGAACTTTCGACGCGGCCTTGCTGAATACATATATTAATCTCCCCGAAGACGCGCGCGCGTCCGATCATCATAATCTCCTGGCTGAGAGTGTCGCGCTCTATGGGCTGCGAAGGGCCACCGTCCTGTGCGGCGAAAACGCCAGTCAGGGCCTGACGTTTCTCCTCGATATCACCCGGATCCTGATTGAGCTGCTCGCCTCCAAATCACTCAATGCCGAAGAAATCCGCGTCAGCATTGTGCCCGATCGCCCGCTTCCAGATTCGATCACGATCGTAATCGGCCGGGTCAGCATGTTCGCCATGTCGCCGACGTAACTTGTGCGCTGCGGATGTTCACACCCAGAGAGTACGGCCGAGATCGGCGAAAGTGCCAAGGCGACGTTCCACGACAATACGACGAGCCCGTGTGCAAGAATTTGTGCAAGAATGAGTCTGTTGCTGTTCGCCCTTCGGCAACCGTTGAAAATCCGCCGGATTTCGCGAGTTACCCGGGAAATTGACTTCGATTTGATCGATTCTGAGAGGCGCCGAAATCGCTAAAATCGTAATTTTAAGTCCGTTGCGTCTGCCATTTCGCCACATCGGCGGCTTTAACAGCTGAGAAGTGTAGTCACGAGAACCGCTTCCGCCAAGTCCGAGCCGGACCGGCATCAAGTCATCGCAGGCGAGACGCCTGCCGCCACAGAAGAGCGGATTTTTGAGAAAACCGCGAACTTTGATCCGGGAACCCCGTATTTACTTTTGGAGCAAGGGATCACACGCGGCTGTTTTCCCCTTCGGAGCGGCACTGGTTCATGTGCCGCTTCGTTGTTTTCCTGCCAAATCCGCCCCGTCCATCGAATGCCGCTATTTGCGTAGTACTATATAGAGAGGCACCTCTGCGGCTGCCGCAGCTGCGCGCAGGCGGACCGCCGGATGATTAATGCGACAGTACAATTGGCGTTTCAGAGAGCGCCGCTACAGTAAAAGCCGATGACGACTGCCAACAAAATCACTGTTGCCCGCATCCTGATGATCCCGGCATTTGTCACCATGGCGATTTACTATGGTCAAAGCATCCAGCGCGGCGAGGCGCTGGAGTGGCAGCGCTTCACCGCCATCGCTATTTTTCTGATCGCGGCGGTGAGCGACGGACTCGACGGTTACATTGCGCGCCGCTACAAACAGCGGAGCGCGCTCGGCGCAATTCTCGATCCGATCGCGGACAAGGGATTGCTGCTCAGCGGCATCATCACTTTGAGCATCAGCAACTGGAGCGAAGTCGATCCCGAGTACGGCAGATTTCCGGCGTGGTTCCCCGTTCTCGTCATTAGCCGCGATGCGGTCATTCTGGTTGGCGCACTCATTTTGCATTTGCTGATCGGCGACAAAATGCGGGTGAAACCGGTCTGGACTGGAAAAGTTGCAACCGTTTGCCAGATGTGCGCGATCGGCTGGGTCATGCTGCAATTGCGCTTTCTTCCGCTCCTTTTCGTTGTCGCCGTCGCCGGGATTTTCACTCTTGTCTCCGGCATCGTTTACGTGATGGACGGAGTGCGCCAACTCCAGGCCGCGGGACACGCGCACGCGGCGCGGGAGTAATTTTCAACCGGGACCCGCGATGAACGGACAGGCAAAACTGCCGAACGTCGCAATCATCGGGCGACCGAATGTCGGAAAGTCCGCGCTCTTTAACCGGCTAGTCAGGCGCAAAATCGCGATCGTTCACGATCAGCCCGGGATCACGCGCGACCGGATCTCAGCAACCTGTTCGCGCGGAGAACGGCCCTTCACCGTTTGGGACACCGGCGGAATTTTCGGCGCCGGCGAAAAGGATCTCACCGCGCAAGTGCGCCGCACCGCGGAAGACGCGCTCCACGAAAGCGATCTTCTTTTGTTTGTTGTCGATGCAAAGGACGGCCTCTCGCCCATTGACGAAGATCTCGCGCGCGCGCTGCGAAGATCGCGAAAGCCGATCGTGCTGGTGGTTAATAAGATCGACAACGACAAGCACGAGTCTCTGGCGGCGGAATTCGATGCGTTGGGCTTTGAGAGAATCGTTTCGATCAGCGCCGAGCATAATCGCGGCGTTTCCGACTTGTTAGACATTATCGACCAACTGCTCCCCTCGCCCGCGGAATCCATCGCTCAACCCTCAACTCTCAACCCTCAACCACTTTCCATCGCCATCATCGGCCGGCCGAACGTCGGCAAATCGTCGTTGATCAACGCGATCGTCCAAAGCGAGCGCGCGATTGTGAGCGAATTGCCCGGGACGACGCGGGATTCAATCGACATCTCTTATCAGCGCGACGGCCGCCAGTTTCTTTTCATCGACACGGCGGGCATTCGCCGGCGCGGCAAACTTTCCAGCTCAGTCGAGGTTTTCAGTGTGATGCGCGCCGAGCGAAGTATTCGCCGGGCCGATCTCTGCATCCTGATTGTCGATCTTACCAGCGGCGTGACTGCCCAGGACAAACGAATCGCCGGATTGATTCAGGAAGCGGGCAAGGCGGGGTTGGTTGTTCTAAATAAATGGGACCTGGTTAAGCCGAAACGCGGCGAGCGACAGACGATCCGCGAACTCGCCGATGAAGCGCGTGAGAGAATTTTCTTTTTCGATTACGCGCCGGTGTTGATCGCGTCCGCGCGCACTGGCGAGAGCGTCGACCGGCTTTTCGGATTGATTGGCAAAATTGAGCGCGCATCGGCTACGCGCATCGGAACCGGCGTTTTGAATCGGTTGATGCGGGCGGCTTTCGCCGCAAATCCGCCGCCGATGGTTAAAGGCCGGCGATTAAAACTGTTTTACGCGGCTCAGGCAGCAGGTGCGACAGATCGGCGCCTTCAAGCGCCGGAATTCGTGTTGTTTGTCAACGATCCGCGATTGCTCGCTCGATCCTACGCGCGTTATCTCGAAAGGCGAATTCGCGATGCCCAGCCTTACGCCGGGCTGCCTATTATTTTGACCCTGCGCCCGCGCACGGAGACGCGTCGGAAATAATTGCATCTCGGCCGCTTGTCCGCAGCGTAGTTTGATCGAACATTGTCGGCCTTACCTTTGTCTCAAAACCGCGTATGAAATCGACGCAGGAAATCACCCGTGAAGTGCAGGAGCTGGGCCGCTGGATCCCTCCTCTGCGCGAGCAAGTTTCGCACGTCATCGTTGGCCAAAAATATCTGGTCGACCGCTTATTGCTCGGCTTGCTCGCTAACGGACACATTTTGCTCGAAGGCGTCCCCGGTCTGGCCAAAACGCTCACCGTCAAGACGATGGCGTCCGCAATCCAGACCGGTTTCCAGCGTTTGCAATTTACGCCCGATCTTTTGCCGGCCGATTTAATTGGAACATTGATTTACAATCCGCGTACCGGCGAATTCACGACCAAGCTCGGTCCGATTTTTTCCAACCTAATTCTGGCCGACGAAATCAATCGGGCGCCGGCCAAAGTGCAGAGCGCGTTGCTTGAAGCGATGCAGGAACGCCAGGTCACGATCGGGGAAAAGACTTATCCCCTCTCCGATCCGTTTCTCGTTCTGGCCACGCAAAATCCGATCGAGCAGGAAGGCACCTATCAATTGCCCGAAGCGCAGCTCGACCGGTTCATGTTCAAATTGAATATCGGATATCCGGAAAAGTCAGAGGAACGCACGATTCTGGATTTGATGGCGACGTCGGCGCCCGATTTGCGCGTCGACTCGGTCATCGAGCCGAAACAAATCATCGCCGCGCGCGATGTGGTGAACCAAATCTACATCGACGACCGGGTGAAGGATTACATTGTCGATGTTGTCTGGGCGACCCGCGAGCCCACTTCCTACAATTTGCCTCTGGAAGGATTGATTCGTTACGGCGCATCGCCGCGCGCCACGATTTATCTCGCGCTCGGCGCGCGGGCTCACGCGTTTTTGAACGGACGTGGTTATGTCACGCCGCAAGATGTAAAAAGCATCGGGCCGGATGTCTTGCGGCATCGCATCATCGTTAGTTACGAAGCCGAAGCCAAAGCGGTCACGAGCGAGACGATTATTGAACGGATTTTTGCCGGCCTACCTGTTCCCTGAGCTGCGATGAACGGTTTGCAGGAAAGAACCGCGGAGATTCTTAAAAAAATCCGCACGCTCGAAATTAAAACGAAGGGTCTGGTCGAGACCGTCTTCGCCGGCGATTACCACAGCGTCTTCAAGGGGCGCGGGATGAATTTTGAAGACGTGCGCGAATACCAGCCGGGCGATGAAATTCGTGCAATCGATTGGAACGTGACCGCGCGACTCGGAACCGCCTTCGTAAAAAAGTTTACCGAAGAACGCGAGCTGACCGTAATGCTGATTGTCGATGTTAGCGCGTCCGGAAATTTCGGCAGCGCCACTCAATCGAAACGCGAGCTGGCTGCGGAAGTCGCTTGTCTGCTCGCTTTCAGCGCGATCCGCAACAACGACAAGGTCGGCCTGATTCTTTTCACCGACCGGGTGGAGCTTTTCATCCCGCCTAAGAAAGGTCGCTCGCACACGCTTCGACTAATTCGCGAGATCTTGTTTTTCGAGCCGGCCAGTCGCGGGACGAATCCCGCGCTCGCGCTCGATTATTTAAACAAAATTGTCACGCGGCGCGCGGTCGTGTTTTTCATTTCCGATTTTCAAGCGCCGGATTTCTCGCACACGCTCGCGGTCAGCGGCCGCCGGCATGACTTCATCGCCGTCCACATCCAGGACGAACGCGAGCAGGTATTGCCCAACGTCGGCATCATCACCCTCGAAGACGCCGAGACCGGCGAGCAAATCGAAATCAATACCGCTGATCGCGGCACGCGAGCGCGGTTCAGTGATTTGGCCGATGAAAAGGCGCACGAACTGTCGCGAACGCTGCGGCGCAACAACATTGACGCGATAACGCTGCGCACGAGCGAAGATTATCTGCCGGCACTACGCGCGTTTTTTAAATTGCGGGAACGCCGCGTTACAACCCGCTGACCGGCAAATGTCGGCTTCCTTTATGTCGATCTTCCTCGCTCAACAACCATTTCACGAGATTGCGCCACCGGTTGATTACTCGTTTGTCCCGACATGGGCGATTTTTCTGGCGAGCTTTGTTGGACTCTGCCTCATCGGCTTGATCGTTTGGTTCTTCAGGCGAAAGCGCAAACCGGAACAACCGCCAAAATTGCCGCGCGAGATCGCGATCGAGGAACTCGAGATCATTGCGGGCGAAATCGAAACCACGAATTCGTATCTGTTTAGCATTCGCGTCTCCGATATTTTGCGGCGCTACGTCACCAATCAGTACGCGTTGCCGGTAACGCGACAGACGTCGGTCGAATTTCTCACCGCGCTGGCGAAGTCGTCGCCGTTTTCGGACAATGAAAAATTTCTGCTCGAAGATTTTTTGAACCGCTGCGACTTGATCAAATTCGCGCGTTACGAAGCAACATCCGCCGACAGCCGCCTTCTGCTGGAAGAGGCGACGCGATTTGTGAAAGGAGAACAACTTGCGCTTGCTTGATTGGTGGCCGTCAAACACCGCGCTGACGTTCGCGCGTCCGTGGCTCCTCTTGCTCCTGTTAGCAATTCCGCTCGTTGCATACCTGCGCGGCAAACGCGGACCGGCTGCCGCGCTCACCTTTTCATCGACATCGACGCTCCGCGCGATCGGCAAACAAAGCGCCGCCCGCGTCGGAAAGTTTTTGCGTGCATTAATTTTTGCGACATTGGCGATCTTCGCCGTTGCACTTGCGCGGCCGCAGCTCGGGAAAAGCCTCACTCAGGTCGAAGCGAGCGGAATCGACATCATGCTCGTGCTCGATGTGTCCGGATCGATGCTGACCAAAGATTTCACCATCGGCGGAGACCGGGCGACGCGGCTGGACGCAATTCGCGAAGTCACGCGCAAATTCATCGAGGGCCGGCCGAATGATCGGATCGGCATCATCGCGTTTGCAGGCCGGCCGTATGTCGTTAGTCCGATGACGCTGGATCACGATTGGCTTCTGCAAAATCTCGAGCGAGTGCGCATTGGACTCGTGGAAGACGGGACTGCGATCGGTTCGGCGATGGCTTCGGCCGCAAATCGATTGAATGACAAACATTCGAAGAGTCGGGTGATCGTTTTACTGACCGACGGCGAAAATAACGCTGGGAAAATCTCACCAAACACGGCTGCCGAAGCAGTAAAAGCGCTGAAGGTCCACTTCTATGCAATCGGCGCGGGAATCAATGGCATCGCGCCCGCTCCGATTTTTACTCAACGCGGGCCAATGACCGACGTGCTCGGCAATCTGGTCTATCAAAACCAACGCGTGGAATTTAACGAAGCCGGTCTGCGACAAGTTGCGCAAATTGCCGACGGACAATTCTTCCGGGCAACCGACACCAAATCGCTCGAGCAGATTTACAGTGACGTCGACAAGATGGAAAAATCGACCGTGGCCGTGAAAAAATATCAGGAGTACCGCGATTTGTTTCCGCTCTGCCTCATGAGCGGGTGCGGCCTGCTGGTCGCGCAACTCTTATTGGCGCAAACCATCTGGAAGAAATTGCCGTGAAGGAGATGTCGATCTTGAAAGTGGGAGGGACCTTAGCGTCCCGAGAAAAAGACAAGAAGTTTGCAAGACATCGCGGCACTGAGGCCGCTCCCACATTATGAGTTTCGGCGCGCCGATCTGGTTTTGGGGATTGCTCGCGATTCCGGTTCTCGCGGTTTTGTTTGCGCGCGCCGAGCAGCGGGGAGTGGCGAAACTTCGCGAGTTCGTTTCGCCACGATTGCTTCCGCAACTCGCGGCGACGGTGCATCGCTCGCGCCGCGTTTTGCGATTTGCTTTGCTCATGCTCGGACTTGCGCTCGCGATCGTCAGTCTAGCCCGGCCGCAATGGGGCTACATTTACGAAGACGTCAAACGCAAAGGGCTCGACCTTCTTTTCGCCGTCGATACTTCGCGCAGCATGCTTTCGAATGATGTTCAGCCGAACCGGCTCGAACGGGTAAAACTTGCGGCTCAAGATCTGGTTAACCAACTTCAAGGCGATCGCGTCGGATTAGTCGCGTTTGCCGGCCGCGCCTTTCTACAAGCGCCCCTGACGATCGATTACGAAGCGGCTGTCGAATCAATCAACGATCTCGACACCAAGACGATTCCCGAAGGCGGAACGAATATTTCGGAAGCGATCAATCTGGCGGTAAACACATTTGGAAAAAGCGCCGCCGGGAACCGCGCGCTGATCATTTTCACCGATGGCGAAGAGCTCAGTGGCGATTCGGCAAAGACCGCGAAAGCCGCCGCCGATGCAGGCGTGCGGATTTTCACAATCGGCGTCGGCACACCGCAGGGCTCGCTCATTCCAATTAACAGCGAAGACGGCGGAACCGCGTTCGTGAAGGATTCCGCCGGACAAGTTGTGAAATCGAAGCTCGACCAAAAGCGGCTGAGCGAACTCGCTCAGGCCACGGGCGGATTTTACCTGCATCTCGACGACGGGCCGCGAACCATGTCGCAACTTTATTCGCAAGGATTGGCGAACATGAAGGCGGCCGAAATCGACGCGCGCTTGGGACGGAGACCGATTGAGCGTTACGAATGGCCGCTGGGTGCGGCGATGTTGGCGCTGACGATGTCGATCTTGATCGGCGAACGGAAAAGGGCCCGCGTCCGCGCTCGTTTGCCGCGATGGTCGAAGATTGCAGTGCCGGCGACAGCGCTCCTTTTTATTTTCGCGCGACCAGCTTTTGGAACTGCGACCGGATTGAATCTTTATCGCGAGGGAAAATACAACGACGCCTACAAGAGTTTCCAAGAAGATTTGCAATCGCACCCGGATTCATCGGAAAAAGAAAAAATCGAATTCGATGCCGGCGCCGCCGCTTTCAAAATGGGCGATTACAATAAAGCGCTGCAATCGTTTAGCGACGCGCTGCTCTCGCCGGACAAACGACTTCAGGAGAACAGCCATTTTAATCTCGGGCGGACTCTCGAAGATCGCGCTGACATGGACGAGACGAACGACAGCACGCTCAAGGATCTGATCGACGCGGCGTCACATTATGAATCCACATTGAGGCTGAATCCGAAGAACGAAGCGGCCAAAGCGAATCTGGAGGAGGTCAAAAAGAAAATTGAGCGGTTGAAGCAGCATCCGAAACAAAAGCCAACGCCGCCGCCTCAACAGCAAAACAAGAAAGACAAAAATCAGCAGCAAAACGGCGGCGACCAGAACCAGGACCAGCAACAATCGCAATCGCAGAGCAGCTCCAGCAAAGATCAAAATCAACAGCCGCAGCAACAACAACAGAACCAGCAGGCGCAGTCCCAAGACCAATCAGGAAGCAGTAAAGATTCTCAAGACAAGTCGAGCCAGGCGCAGGCGAAAAACGAGCCGCAAAAAAATCAGCAGTCGCAACCGGGCGAAAGTCCGACTCCTTCGCAAGGAAAAGATCAACAACAGGCGAACAAACCGTCGCCATCGCCCGGAAAAGGCGAAAACAAGAACGAGAAAGATCGACAATCTTCGCGCAATCAGGAACAGCCGGAAGAATCGCCGACTCCGGGTGGAGGCGAAGATCAAATACCATCGCCCTCTCCCGGTGAAGGCGAAGGTGAGGGAGAAAATGGGACACCGTCGGCGACGCCAACGTCCTCACCGCAGAAAAAATTGGCCGGCGAAATCAAGGGAGCGAATGGTGAGAAGCAACCGGAGTCGCCGGAGCAAGCCGCGCAAATAGCGGAGGCCGAAGCGGAAAAAGAGGGGCAGATGAGCGAGAAACAGGCAGAGCTTCTTTTGAAATCGATGAAAGACGAGGAACAACGGGTCCAGCTTGATGAACGCAAGGTGCGACGCCATGTCTATAATGACTGGTGACGAAGAAGTTGATCCGCCTTCGCCAAGGCTACGGCGGACAAGGGTTTGAGGAAGATGTCGATATACGGAAGAACTTTCAGGATTAGTTTTTCACTGCTGGCGTTGATTCTTGCGCGCGGCGCTGCCCTCGGCGCGTCGCCGAGTGTGACGGCTGTGCTGAGCGATTCGCAGCCGGCGGTCGGACAGATGGTGCAGTTGGCAATCAAAGTGAACGGCGCAAACAGCGCGAATGTTCCGGAAACAATTTCGATCGACGGTCTTGAGATTCATCAGACCGGCACGTCCCGCCAGTTCGAGATGCGCAATTTCGATGTCAGCAGCAGCGTGACTTATAATTACACCGTCCTGCCGTTGAAAGCGGGGCATTTCAAAATTCCGCCGCAAACAGTTCGGGTTGGAAATGATTCGCTGCGCACGCCCGAGCTCGTATTGAATGTGGCGCAGGGATCGAGCAGCTCCGGCGGCCCCGGCGGTTCGGCCCAAAGCGGGCAAAGCACGGTTGCAAGTAAGCTCGCGTTCGCGGAATTGGTCGTCGCCAAAAAAGACGCGTATGTGGGCGAGATGATTCCGGCGGTAATTCGACTGGGATTTGACCCGCGCGCGCGGGGCCGGCTTCAGGAGGGACCGGAACTTTCCGGTCAGGGTTTTACGACCCAAAAGTTGCAGCAACCGCGCGAGAATGTGGAAACAATCGGTGGCAGAACTTATCAGGTTTACACTTTTAAGACCGCCATTGCCGCCGCCCGGCCCGGGAAATTTGAAATCGGACCGGTAACGGCGAAAGCGGTTGTTGTTCTGCCGCGGCGACCGAGCGCCTCGCCGCGAACGCGTCCGCGCTCGCCGTTCGACCTATTTAATTTAGATGATCCATTCTCGGACCCGTTTTTCAGTGATCCGTTCGGAAGCACGGGCGAACGAACCGAGCTTCCGATCCGAAGCGAAGCCGCGACGCTCAACGTAAAACCGCTTCCGCCGAATGCGCCGCCGAATTTCTCCGGAGCGATTGGCAATTTCACGATGACCGCGGACGCGAAGCCGAAGACTGTGCAAGTCGGCGACCCGATCACGGTAACATCGACAATCAGCGGTCGCGGCAATTTTGATCGGATGAATGGAGCAACGCTCGAGGACGAGCGCGGTTGGCACAAATATCCGCCCTCCTCGAAATTTAAACAGGACGACGACGTCGGAATCAGTGGGGAAAAAACTTTCGAGATGGTGATCGCACCTAACGAAAAGAAACCGGCCGTGCCGCCGTTGGTTTTCGCGTACTTCGATCCGATCAAGGAAAATTACGTGACGTTGCGGAGTGATGCTGTTCCAATCCAGGTTGAAGGCGGAGCAGCGCCGGCGCCAACTGTCGCAGCAGCTCCGGCCCCAGCAATATCACCAACGCCGGCGACAACGACAGCAGCTACAGCTGCTCCGACGGCAAAGCCGCAGGATATTCTGTATCAAATGAGCGATCTCGGGCGCGTTCGATCGTTCACGCCGATTTGCCAGCGTCCCGTTTTCTGGATGGCGCAGCTCGCTCCGTTGATTTTGTTGTTGGGATTCGTTGGCTGGCAAATTCGGAAGGCGAAGATCGACAATCGCGACGCGCAGCGGATAGCGGCATTGCAACAGGAATCAAGCGAGCTTTTGCGAACACTGCGTCGCAGCGAGTTATCGCCGAAGGAATACTTTTCCAATGCATCGCGCGTCGTGCGGGTGAAAACAGCGCTCGCGAAAAATATTAACCCGAACGCGGTCGACGCGGAAACCGCGGCGAAGGCTTTTGATTTGGGTGAGAGCGAGCGCGCCCAGCTGCGGACGTTATTCGAACGCAGCGATGAGTTGCGTTTCAGCGGGGGTGGAAATGGTGCGGGGGCAATCTCAAACGACGAGCGAGAAAAAGTGTTTCGGTTGTTGGAAAGTTTGCGCGCATGAAAATCCGAATTGGTTTTAGCTGCGCAGTTCTGTGGTTGGTTGGCGGCTCAATTTTGATGGCGCAACCGAGCGCGCAATTTGCCAAAGCCAATCAGGAATACTCAGCCGGCGATTTTAAAGCGGCCATCGCCGACTATGAGGAGCTGGTCCGTTCCGGAGAGGACACGCCAAATGTCTTCTACAATTTGGGTGATGCTTATTTCCGACAAAACAATTTCGGCCGCGCCATTCTCAATTACGAACGCGCGCTCGCGCTCGAACCGCATCATCCGGAAGCGCAGGCAAATCTGCGGGTCGCGCGTGATGAAGCGCGCGCGCTCGAATTGCTTCCAAGTAGATGGGAACGGTTGTTCGCGTTGGCCAACGAAAATCAATACGCCGTCACCGCCGCAGTCGCGTTTTGGATCGGGATTTTTTCGATTGCAGCCTGGATTTTTGGCCGGAGACGGAGTCGCAGCGCGATCGCATTGTCGATCTTGTCGTTGTCGATCTTCGCACTGGCCGTCGTCGCGGTTTACCAACTTAGCCACGGAAAAAACGGTCGAGGACTGGCAATCGTAACGGGCGAAAATGTCGAAGCGCGTCTCGCCACGGCCGACAATGCCAATCGCGTTTTGACGCTACCCGCCGGAAGCGAAATCCAAATCGTCAGTCAGCGCGGGGATTGGATTTACGCGGCCTTGCCGAATAATTTGCGCGGCTGGATGCCGGCGAATAGCGCCGAGCAGGTGCGTATGTAAAATCTCGCCTTTTTGCGGCGGTCGTAGACCGCCGCTACAGTATTTGCATGAAGGCGGAGATGGATGTCGGGACGAACCGGAAGGCGTTCCAGATCAATCTCGATCGGCAGAAGTACGGAACGTTCGCCGAAATTGGGGCCGGTCAGGAAGTAGCGCGCCGGTTCTTCACGGTGGGCGGCGCGGCCGGCACGATCGCGAAAACAATGTCGGCCTACGACATGACGTTCAGCGACGCGATCTACGGACCTGCCGATCGCTACGTGAGTCGAGTGCGCCTGAACACGATGCTCGACCACGAGTACGACCTTTTGTTGGAGCGTCTGGGAAAGAAACTTGGCGACGAGCGCGCGTTTTTTGTTTTCGCCGACACGGTGGCGGCCAGAAGTTTCAAGGAGCACAACGAATCGCACGGTTGGCTCGGTGTTCGTTTTCAACCAGCGCCGCGCAGCGAACCGAGCCAGATCATCATTCACGTGCGGATGCTCGACGAATCGAACGTCGACCAGCAGGAAGCGCTCGGCGTGGTCGGAGTGAATTTGCTTTACGGCGCGTTTTACCATTCCGAACCGGAGCGATTGATCTCGTCGCTGCAGGAAAATCTCGCGCCGGGAAAAATTCAGGTCGATCTGATTAAATTTTCCGGTCCGGCGTTCGCCAACATCGACAATCGGCTGATGAGCTTGCAACTGGTGAGCCAGGGTCTGACCGACGCGGTGATGTTCACCGCCGATGGCGAGATGGTCCAGCCGTCGGAGATTTTGCACAAGAAAGCGATCCTGATCGAACGCGGCAGTTTTCGCCCGGTGACTTACGCGACGAACGACATGCTGGAAGGCGCGCGGCGACAATTTCTGAAAGAGTCTGGTTGCTCGGAAAAAGATCTGATCGTGCTGATGGAAATGACATTGGAAAATTTGCTTTCGGAAGGGCAACTCAATCACGCCGATTTCTTAGCGCGGGTGGACATTCTGGGCGCGCTCGGACGAACGGTGCTGATCTCGAAGTTTGGGGAATACTACAAGCTGGCCGGTTATCTCTCGCGTTACACCAATCGAATGATCGGTCTGGTCATGGGCGTGCCGAGCCTGATCGAGATCTTCGACGAAAAATATTATCTCAATCTCGAGGGCGGAATTCTCGAAGCGCTCGGCCGGATGTTTAAGCACGGCCTGAAGCTTTACGTCTATCCGATGATCGACGAGAAGACTGGGCAAATTACGACCGCGACACAGGTTGAAGTCGCGCCCAATCTTCGCTCGCTCTTCCAATACTTGATCGACAACCGGCACATCGAAGAGATCGCCGATTATCAGAAAGATTTTTTGCGAATCTATCCGCCGTCCGTTCTGGCCAAACTAAAAGCCGGCGACAAGAGCTGGGAAGAAATGGTGCCGCCGGAAGTGGTCCGGATCATCAAAGAGCGCGAGTTTTTCGGTTACCGAACGGCGGTAGCGGCTTGAACTGTAAGAGTTAGCGAAGCCCTCTCGAGGGCCAAGCGCAACGCGCCGTCCAAAAAGCGCCAGCGCGAGGCACGTTTCCCGCTACATGACCCTGCAGCATCATGGCGAAACGCGCAGATTCTGTGGTCGGCATCGATTTGGGAAAGCACGTTCTCAAAGGCGTTGCTCTTCGACGCAAAGGCGATTCGCGCTTTATTCTGACCAGCTTCGCGTCTCGACCTGTCCCGGAAGAATTTGCCTCGGCCGAAGACCTTTCCCGAGAGCTCAAACAACTCCTTCGCGAGCTGGGCGGTAGCGCGAAAGCTTGCGCGTTCGCGGTTTCCGACCCGAGCACAATTTTGCGCATCATCGAGCAGCCGGACACGCCGGTCGATTTGCTCAGGAACGCACTGCGTTTGAACGGGCTGGCGGTCTTGAATCAGGAATGCAAAGATTTCGTCCTCGATGTCGCGCCGGTTTCCTGTCGCACGGATGGCGAATCGACAACGGAAAAACCGTCGGCTGCTGGAAGCAAAACGGCCGTGCAGAGCGGAGTTGTCACGCAGACGAAGTATCTCGTCGGCGGAATGCTGCGAAGCCAGGTAAAACAAATTGTCACGGCTGCGAACAAAATCCGCCTCTCTACCGAGGTGCTTCAACTCGCCCCGCTCTGTTCCTTTAACGCATTTGAATTTGCCTATCCCGAAATTTTCGCGAACGAGGCCTTTCTTCTTCTCGATATGGGGCATCTTCAAAGCACGGTGCTGATCGGCAGCAAAGGCGAGCTGGTGCTGGTACGCAGCATCGATTACGGCGGCAAAGCCCTGATGCAGGCGCTGACCGCGGAAGACGCGCTCGATGCCGATGCCGCCTGGTTGATGATTCAACAGGGCGATGAAGGAATGACCGAAATTTGTCGCGGGTCGCTGACGCGGCTGGGAATGGAAGTGCGCAACTCGATTGGATTTTTTGAAGGCCAGCGCGAAGAAGGCATCAACCGAATTTTTGTTTCGGGCGGGCTGGCTCGCGCGGAAACAGTTTTGCAGACACTGAGTGACGAACTGAGCTTGCCCTGCGAAATTTGGGACCCACTTGAAACGTGCGAGGTCGCGCTGCCAGCCGCGAAGCGCCAGACTTTGCCTAACGAATTCGTCTCACTCAACGTCGCCTGCGGAGCGGCCTTCGAATATTTCAAAACCTGACGAGCACCGATGGCACTTCATCTCAATCTCCTGCATGAGGAAATTCTTGAGCAGCGGCAGCGGCAACGCGACCCGCTCAAAATTGGAATGCTCGTGCTTTGCAGCTGCGGAGCGTTGCTCTTTCTTTATTACGCCTGGAACGCGTATCAGACCCTCGAGATAAAAGCCAAGCTCAACAGGGTCGAGGCCGAATGGAAAAAACTCGAGCCGATAGTTACCCAGGCGCAAAAACGTTCCGCCGAGCTGACCGACCTCATCAACACCACCCGCGTCCTTGATGATTACATCGACAATCGTTTCTTCTGGGGACCGTTCCTGGAAAAACTTTCACGCTGTGTCCCGCCCAATGCGCAACTGACCAGTATGGAAGCGACTGTTTTGGAAGATGACAAAGGAGTCTCCATCATCATTGATGGTGTGGCCGCGGCGCGTGAGCCTCGATCGGCGGCGGAAGATCTGCGACAGATGTTGCTGGAGCAACTCGGCAAAAGCTATCACGGCGTAAAAGCAGAATTCAAAACGCTCGAAGACGTCGAAACCGTGGCGAACATCGGCGGTTCCAACGTCCCGATGTCGCGATATATTTTGTCTATCACCTTCAATCCCAGCGCCGTCGCAAAACCCGCTAGCACGCCGGCGCCCGGCCGAAGAAAGCAGAAAAACGATGAATCTTCCTAAATTATCCAAGGACCAGATCAAGAAACTGTCGCTCAGCGCGATGGGCTTTGTCTTTCTCCTCTACGTCTATTTCTCTTTCTTCCTCGGGCCATTGCAAAAAGCCCGCGGCGGCACATTGACCCAAATCGCCGATCGCCAGAAGAAAATCGACAGTTCCAAGTCGGAAGTGGCCAAAGCAGCCACGCTCGAGCGCCAGGCTAAGGACGCGATGGCTCGTTTCGCCGCCCTCAAGGCTCTCACTCCTGAAGGCGCGCCGATCGCCTGGTTTCCGCCGCGCACCAAAAACTTCTTCGCCAATCAGGGGATCGATCGCGCGATCGCGCGCTTGGAGAGCAACACCAATTTCAAACAAAACGAGCTCGCCGCCTGGACCAAATACAATTGGCTGATCGACCTGCCTCAGGCCGATTTCGCCGCCCTCGGTAAATCCATCGCCGAACTCGAGAACACGCAGCCGCTCCTTTCCATTACCAAACTGAACATTCACCTCCTGGCTGAGCAGCCCCAATTTCAACAGGTCGCAATCGCTGCGACCACGGTCGTAGAAAAACGATGAACAAATTTTTCTCCCTCATCTGTATCCTGGTGGCGCCGCTTCTACTGGCGGCGGGCAAAAATCCTGCCCCGGTCGCGCTGAAGAGCAAGGCAGCAGACGAGCCTGCGCCAGTTGAATCAAAGAACAAGTCAGCCGAAGAGCCGGCTCCGACCGTTCTCAAGAACAAATCTTCCTTCCACATTGACGCCGGAACGCGAAGCCCATTTTGGCCGATTAGCTGGAAACCGACCGGAAAAGTTGCGACAGGCGGGACCGACCAAGGGGAAGTTCCGCCTGGCGCATTCCTCGTCAGCACCATCACGCTCGACGGCGCCAC
>Ga0137396_10000004_pt1 | contig 68657 bp, 64 predicted proteins | sample czc16metaG_FD_108284 | JGI IMG/M metagenome (GOLD analysis project Ga0137396, IMG submission 108284) | Vadose zone soil microbial communities from Angelo Coast Range Reserve, California, USA - czcobulk3.16 metaG | ecosystem: Environmental > Terrestrial > Soil > Vadose zone | place: USA...
CGGACTCTACGGGGGAGTTTGGACAAGCAACCTGAAAGTAGCTCATGAGCTCGCGGCTCGCCTCCAAGTTGGTGGACTTGCGGTAAACGAGTATTTGGTGACTTTTCCTCAGACCCCATTCGGCGGCTACAAGGACAGCGGTATCGGGCATGAGAATGGGATACGCTCGTTGGACTTCTACACACGGACCAAGAATGTCTCCATAAACCTGTCATAGAAGCCAGCACCGATTCGCAAGGCCCAAGATTTTCACCCTGAAACACCCGTTTCCGGCCCTAATTCAAGATCTCAACATGCAGATCTAGAACAAGGGCTAATCCGCTTTAAGCGTGGATAATTCCCTGTAGACCCAAGCCCGGACTGGGCTTTGATCAGCCTGTCTCGCCTATTATCGCTGCCGGACAGGAATTGTTCCAGGAAAAATAGGGGTCTTAGCGACCCAGCCTCGGGTCGCATGAGCGGTTGACGGGAGACGTGTGAATCCGAAGTTCGCCTATTGTCTGCCATGATCGCGATTCTGGGATGCCCTCTGATCGTCGGCCGCGAATCGTTCGGGATATGCTGGAAAAAGGGCAAGTTTCGCCCTCAGATCCAAGCTAGTATCATGCCCTGATCAGCCAGAGGTGCCTATTCTCAATGCCAGACAGGAAATCTTCTCTAGAAAAAGTGGGGTATGTTTTAGCCGTTTTGCGTGGCATGAGCGTCTCCGCGGACCGGTGCGAAAGTAAATTCTATGGTTAGGCCAATGGTCTGCTTCAAACCAGGAGAATCGTTCAGAATCCGCGCCCGGACGCGAAATCCCGAGCACAACTCCAAGCGTCTCACGACGCAAGGACGAGAGTCATAGCCCTGCTGCGCTTTGAACGGGTGAAGCTTTCTCGATCTAGGTTAGTTCGTCCAGCAGCGGCGTAATGTCGCGGTTGTAAATGTCCTGTTCGACAAAGGGCTTGTCTTTCAAGGCCGGCATGCGCAAGGCCAACTGGTCTTCGAAGGTCGGTACTTCCATCTTGAAGAAGACACCGATCGGTATCTTGTCGCCCCACTCGAAAGACTTCACCAGAGCATTTCCCTTCTTCGCGTTAACCTCGTCGGTGATTGAGGGATCAGCGACCGCGCCGTTGTATCCTGAATCCTCCAACTTGTAGAGCCTCGGGGCCTTGACCGGAAGGTCCTCGCCCCCATACCACTCCTTCGTGTTGATATCATTGTACGTCGGGCATGTTTGTAGAACGTCCACGAACGCGCTTCCCCGGTGCTCTATCGCCGCGCGGAGAGTCTGCTTGAGATGGCGCACGTCGAGAGCATAGCTTCGTGCGACGAACGTGTAGCCGGATGCGACAGCCATTGCAATCGGGTTCACGCGCTCAACAATGGCAGGTCCAGGCATCGATTTCGTCTTGACGCCCTTCGGCAATGTTGGAGAAGCTTGGCCCTTTGTCAATCCATAGACCCCGTTATCGTAGAGGACATAGCTGAAATCGAGATTCCTCCGTCCCGTGTTGACGAAGTGCCCGGCGCCGATGCCCAGCCCATCTCCATCCCCACCCACGGCCACAACGGTCAATCCTGGGTTAGCGAGGCGAGCGCCAGTAGCAATTGGGAGCACTCTACCGTGAAGCGTGTGAAAACCGTACGCGTTTACAAAATGCGGAGTCTTGCCTGAGCATCCGATTCCCGAGAAGATCGCGACCCTGTGCGGTTCGAGCTGCATTTCCAGGAGCGTCATCTGAATCGCATTGACAATTCCGAAATCACCGCAACCAGGACACCAGTCGTTGTGAACCTGTGTTCGGTATGTTTTCAGCTCAAGCATGAGATACAGTAACCTCCTTGATTCCGTTCTTTAATATGTCTTTGACACCTTCATAGATTTCGTTCTGGGAAAATGGTCTTCCGTCGAACTTCACGATGGTGTTGTCCATTGCTATGCCGGTTTTTTCCCGAATTAGCCCGGCCATCTGGGCTGAATAATTGTTTTCAATCGCGATTTTTCTCCGAGCAGACCCTAGTACTTGTTGGACGAAGTTGGTTGGGAATGGGTTGACATATCGCACCTGTAGAAAGTTCGTCTCTATCCCGTCGCTCTTGAGGTCCTCCATTCCGTCGAGTATCGCGCCTTTTGATGATCCCCAGCCAACGAGCGTGATTGGAGCCGACTTGGGTCCGTGGAGTGTTGCCTTTTTTGCGTCTGGAATGACCTCTCCTGCCAGTTCGATCTTTCGCATTCTCTTCCTCATCATCTTGATCCGGATATCCGGTGCCTCGGTAATGTGACCATACTCGTCGTGTTCATCTCCAGTTGTCCAAAATATTCCGCCTTTCTGGCCAGGAATTGCTCGCGGCGAGATGCCTAGTTCTGTCCAGCGATACCGTCTATAGTCTGTGCCCGTAGCCAAATCTGATTCTCGGACCATGTCGCCGCGATCGACCTTTAGACTGTCGCCGTTGAATGGAACTATGTCCTGGTACGTGCTCGCCAGAAACTTGTCAGTCAGTAGGATTACCGGTACCTGGTAGTGTTCCGCGTAGTTGAATGAGTCGAACGTGTCGTAGTAGGTTTCGACCACGTCTCCCGGTGCGATAATGATTCTGGGAAATTCTCCGTGGGCAGCGTGGAGAGCGAATCTCAGATCTGCCTGTTCGGTTCTCGTCGGCAACCCTGTTGCAGGACCCGCTCGCTGATATAGCACAACAACTGGTCCAGGTGCCTCAGTTATTCCTGCCCATCCGAGACCTTCGGCCATCAGGGAAAATCCCGGTCCGGACGTAGAGGTTGAAGATCTGAGGCCCGCATGCGCGGCGCCTGTCGCCATATTGATCGCGGAAATCTCGTCTTCCGCTTGTACAACGATCATGTTGTAGTCCTTTTGGTGGGACTCCAAGTACTCGCTCTCGTCCGTTGCTGGTGTAATCGGGTAGTAGGTTTGGAATCCGCATCCGGCCTTGAGTTTGGCAATGGCCACCGCTTGAACTCCTCTGATCATCATCCGCTTTCCAGACAGCGGTTGCTTTCGCAGCTTTGTCGGAAAAGCGTCTTCACCGAAACTCTTCTTTGCATAGTCGAACCCACGTTTTGCCGCGCTGACGTTTAGATCTCCGAGCGCGGCCTTTCGTCCCGTGAACCCTTCTCTGATAGCTTCTGTGGCAAGGTCGAAGTCATAGTCAGCTAGGCCCAGTGAAGCGCCCAGAGCGATCGTGTTGACCATTACCTGGTACTTGCTGAGCTCCTTGTCCTTCCCGAACTCCTTCAGAGCATCAACAAGAAGATCCATGTAGGGAATGGGAAAGAGTTTGATATCGTCTCGCCCGAAAGAATCAGGTGTAAGGTTCAGGCTGCGGTCGTAGATTATTCCGCCGCCGGGGCTAACCTCGTGTCTGTGACCTCGATGAGTCGGGTGAGGCTTGTTCATATCACCAAATATCGTTTCTCGATCAAGGGCGACCAATAAGTCGACCCAGTCCACATGTGAGCGAGGCGCTTTTGATTCTACCCTTAGCCTGTAGTAGCTGTGTTCTCCTTTGATGTTAGAGTGATATTCGATGTTGGCAAATATGTGGAGTCCTCCTCTGATGCAGGCCTTTGCAAAGTTCTCTGCAACCGAGTTGATTCCGCTTCCCTGAGGACCGCCTATCATCCAGGTGAAACTGTTGGTTACCGTCAAATTCCCGCACCATTACAGTATCGACTACCATAGAAAATTCTTTGCCCAGCAGAACGGGTGAGCCTCCTTCGGGGGTCGAAGTCGCTCAGCGCCTTGAAAACAAGCGCTATATACGTAGCAGCTAGCGAGAACTGACTTTCGCCATGAACCAAATGGGACGTGCAGCACTGGCTGAGGCCTACGGAACCTTTCTTCTCACCATGATTGGTCCAGGGACAATCATAGCTGTCACGTTTCTCGATGGCGGAGTCACGAGTGCAGGACTTGGCTTTATTGGCCTCGCCCACGGAGTGGCGTTGCTACTAGCCGTCTATACAATTGGCCGGCTTACCGGTGCTCACATCAACCCTGCTGTGACAATCGCTCACTGGGCTACGCGGAGGATAGAAACAAGGAAGGTGGCACCCTACATTCTCGGCCAACTCGCAGGCGCAACCATCGCAGGCTTCGTCCAGCTCGCATTATGGACGTCCAGCAACAACAGAGGACTCGTGCAGGCCGCACAGTCAACCTTTCTAGGCGATACTATTCCAAGCCCGCAATTCGGAATAGGCGCCGTACTCCTGGCCGAAGTGATCGGGACAGCAATTCTTGTCTTCACAATATTCGGAGCCACAAACAAGACTGCGGACCCAAGCCGCGCCGGAGTCACCATAGGATTTGCCCTTGCCGCCATCGTGTGGATGTTCGGGCCAATTTCAGGAGCGTCTCTTAATCCAGCCAGAACATGGGGACCGACAATAGCCTCAACAGTCTTCAGCCTTACACCGCTGGGTAATCTATGGATCTATATTGTTGGACCTGTCCTAGGAGGCCTGCTCGGAGCCTTCTTGTATGATGCCTCGAAATAGATCGACAGTTAGGCTTTGACAGGAACACAGGCCCTTTCTCTGGTTTGACCGGCGTGTTTTCAGGGCATGGTCGGCGAGGCGTGCAGCTCATCCTGTTGCCAGGCTAAACTGGCAGGAACACTACATTGGAGGTGTAATCGCTCCGTTTTCTAGGGCCTTCTAAAAAGGGGTACTCTCCCCGTAAGAGCATGTTTCTTCTAAAGCGTATTACTAGCAATTGAATGTGGCCAGGAGAGTCTCTTCTCGCTCAACCAGGAAACGCTACAAAGAACCGTCTGGAGCATTCTCAACGGAACATGGTTCGACGAATAGAAGTTCTGGCTGATTCACGCCTTTGGCTGAGCTGGTGATGCCGGCTGGGCCGGCGGAGGAGTGTAACCGGGGTTGACTCTCTGATTGATCTCGTTTGCCAGAGCGTGGCCGTGGAGGACAACGGTGACCTTCCTCACTCCATCCAGCTTGGAGGTAAGGGTCCGTATGTTCATTCCTATGTCTTCCGCGAAAATCGGCGGACAGAAAGGTGCGGTAAGATGATACTTTATGAAAATCTCTCCATCATCCTGGATGCTTATCTCGTCAACCAGATGCATCTCAGTTATTGGTAGACCAATCTCTGGGTCAACGACCTTCTCGAGCTCCTTCTCAACTGCTTCGACCGTAACCATGCTTCTCGCCATAGGAACAGTTCCCGTTTTGATTTATAGCTTCCTTGAAGCAGAAGGGTACTCGGACGATTTTCAGCGTATGTCATGAGCGAGTCCAGAATCATCATGTTAACTGATAACGGGCGATTTCGTCCCGGATGGATTGGCCATCCGAGAAATTATGACGTAAGTCATGCTTTGTTGGCTGTTCTGCAACTCTCAGTTAAAATATCCCTTGGCGTTCTATGCCAAGTAGTAGCGGGGGTCTCAGCCTAATGCGAGCCTACAGCCACGGTCTCCAAGACTGGGCAAACGCCAATCCTACCGTCAAATCTTGGTACGATAGGAAGGCACGGGACTCCAAGAATACAGCCGAAGTCTATCTCTCCATGGTTTGGAAGTATTGGAAACAAGGACTCGCCCTTAGGGGATACAAGGAAATCTCCCAATGGGTAGAGGAAGTCAAAGACCAACAGTTCAGCCGCGACACCCAAGTTAGACGCCGCTGGGGTAAGGAGTTGGAAGACTGGTTTACAGCAACTACGCTCATGGAGAAATCCCGAGGACTCTGTGTTTGGGCGGTAACGAGTTTCCTCAAGGAGCATACGGACTTAGCGGAATATCCGTTCTCTCTCATGGAGCGAGCCAAGAAGTTCGCTGAGCGAAAAGCCCACAAAGTCGCACCGCTGAAGGCTGAGGAAATCAAGAGGCTGGTAAACGAGGCGTCCACACGGGACAAGGCAATCTTTCTCACCCAAGTGAGCGGTGGACTGGGAATAGGCGAGTTCTTAGAGTTCGCCAAGGATTGGAAGACCTACGAGAAAGCAATCCGAGCCAGAACTATCCCGCTCAGATTGGACTTAGTGCGTCCGAAGACTGGGGTAGAATACCACACCCTACTTTGGGACGACAGCGTAAACGCTCTGGCTGATTATCTGGCTGAGCGTGAGAGAGTAGAGAAGAACCCCGAGCACCTATTTCTTAACCAGCACAAACACCCAGTCCGCTCGAACGATATACAGTGGAGTATCCGAAGGCTGGCGGACAGAATAGGATTAGACCCTAAGCGACCCAAAGGAGCACAGAAGGCGGTTTACCGCGTCCGTCCCCATGAGTTCCGCGACTACTTCAAAACTGTGTGCGAGAATAGCGAAGTCCCAAACAATATCTCCGAGTTCGCCATGGGACACAAGGTAGACAAACTCGAATACAACAAGTTTTCGGAAACCAAAGAGGGCGAAGAACGGATAAAACTCGCTCTCTCCAAAACACGGGCAAAGTTAAATGTCCTAACAGCCTTCAGTCCAGCGGAGAAACTTAACGAGTTGCCCTACCTCACCGAGGCGGTAGAGTGGATTTCTCTGTTCAAGACCCTACCCAAGGAGCAAGTAGAGAGAGGCATTCTGGCACACCTCAAGAGGTCGCCAGCCTTCGCAAAGGAACTAAAAGACTTCAAAGAACCAAAAGCATGGGCGAATGATGAAATGGGCTTAGAAGACTATGAGCGAGAAGTAGCCTTGGGCATGGATAGGACTGATGTATTCCCCTCGGTTCTCTCCTATGTCGAGAGCCTAACACCAACCAACCCATCAGCCAAGAAACTCGTCCAGAAGGTTATCCCCGAAGGCGAGTTGCAGAAGTACATAGATGAAGGCTGGGACTTTAGGAGTGTTATCAACACTCACAGCGTACTCGTAGAGCGTGAGGGGGCTTAGCCATGGAGACCGAGCCGATTTGCGAATTCTGTGGACACTCCCATTATTGGCACAGAATAGTCCGTTTGAGAGTGGGGATTTGCTACTTCGAAGACTGTCTCTGTAGGAAGTACGTAGGCGAGAAGCCCAAAAGCCTTAAACCTAAGGGATTACCTATTCTTAAGTAGAGAACAAATGAAACTTTTGAAACAACCAGTCACCGAGATACTCTTTGAACAACTAAGTGAGGTATCCCTACCTTCGAGTAAGGCGTCAGTTTTGACGGAGTTGGAGACGGCTCTGGGGGATAGAGAGGGGGGACAGTTTGAACTTTCGTGGAACGAGTATGGAGCAATCCGTCGCCATCTGGCGGCAAGTGCCAAGAAGAAAATGAAGCCACGGTTTAACCTCAAAGTAGTGAACTTTCGAGGGAGCAACAAGGATAGGGTCTACACCGTCGCCATACTCAGAAATGCCTAAGTCAAGAGAATGTCCCGAGTCTCCTACCAAGAAAGGGAGCCACGCCTTCGACTCCTACCCACCTAACGGTTTTTGCGTCTGGTGTGGGAGAAGTAGACGGGCACTCTCAACCGCCCTTATTTTGTCCAAGTCAAGCGTTTAGACTTTGCCGCTGTGGATTACCCTATTCTTCTCATACTTACTACTGGAATTCTAAGGGCGAAGTGAGAGTAGAACTGAAACCAGAGCCGCCAAAGCGACAATCCCTATCCCTATAAAGAAACGCTCGTGAGGGCTAAGACTCATTTTTGACCCCTTATCTGGGCTAAGTAGGCTTGATACTTCTCAATATCAGCCAGCAAGCAATCGGCGTTTGAATGAAGTAGAGCGGGGGGTATACCCGAAACCTCGGGGTACCATATCCCGCACCTATCGCACATTCTTTTCATTTTTGGTCTAAAGTCCCCATAGTAAGTGCTTCCCCTTCTTTCCTCGAAGGGCACCAATCTCCCTCAGATGTTCCTCTATTGTATGTGGTGTTTGTCCACAGAGTCGGCATAGAGGGGACTCTGTAGCCTCGCCCTTTCGAACTAACTCGGCGAGTTCTTTCTTGGTTGGTTTCTTGGTCATTTTTGGTCTCTATCTCCTTATGAGTATCTTAGGCGGTTCTGGCGGCTCTGGGGGTATTCGGGTGCTAATGACGGCGGGGTTAATCCCCTCTCTATCCTCTGGGGTCGGGGCTGGGGTTCTATCCTCAGCCCAAGTAGTAGAAATAGGGTCTAAGGGGTAAGTTTGCCCCTCTATCTGTGCCTTTTTCAGCAAGATTGGGTTCATTTTTGTGTTCTATCTCCTTCTATTTCGGTCTCATTTTGTCAATCTTGGCTTTGGGCGGAAATCCTTCAGAACAAGTACCTTCCCTAAGCCGTTTGGCGAGTTCGTCATAGGCGTCAAGTAGTTGGCTATGGGCACGCTCGTTATGGTTCCTAAGTGCGTGAACGAGTTTGATACAAGTAGGGCATGTGTTCCTATCTTCAGCCCCCGCTTGGATAAAATCATGAAGTTCTTTGTTGTCCATTTCTCTATCTTCTATTTTTTGGGTCTAAAGTAGGTTGCCCGGGCTGTTCTCAAGGGTACTCATGACCCAACACGCCCAGCCCGAGCGTCTAACGGCGTGCTTGTGAACCCTCTCATCTCCCGTAGTCAAGGTCAAGGGTGAAGTTTGTGCCTAAGGCTGGCACCTCAGAGCCGCCAAGTCCGCAATACCAAGGAAAGGGGCTAAGAGCGTGAAGATTGAGGTAGAAGGTGTAAGGGGTGGCTTGGTACCCCAGCATTCCCCCTCTACCTCGCCCCACGAGGGGGGGCTGAAAATGTCGAAATGCCCGTGAATAGTGCCCTCAGCCCCGCGTCATGCCCCCATGCTCGAAGGGCTGAGAGCGTGCCCCAGAGGGAGACATGAACTGAAACCCTCTGGGTGTTGTAACTACCCCCGCTTACCAAAGGCGAGGGCTTCTCGGGGCGAGGTTCCCCCGACGTCGGGTTTGTGTCGTCCTCGCCCTTTCGAGTCTCATGAGTAGAGGCGGCACCATGGGCTTGGAATTACCAACCTCTACTCGTGAGCGTGAAACCGTTGCGTAAGGGTTCCAAAGCCACTCGTAACACTCTATTCTATTACGATTGGCTGTGGCTGATGGACTTAGATGATTTAGATAGATGGAACGACCCTCTTTCCGGGTGCCCATAAGCATTCTTTCCCCTTAGCGCATAGGGTATCAAATAGGTCAAAATGAGTCCATTTGCCAGAATAAGGGCTGAGACGAGGGTCTGTAACCTCGGGTACTACCACCTTTTGGAACAACTAAAACCGGTCGGCTTGCCCCTCTACTTATGAGCAATCTGAGCGTGCCCAAGCCCTAAGGGTACGCTTTTCATTAGAAACATGCAAGTGATATGAATAGTTTGAAGGGGTCTAAGCCAGCCAGCGGGGTTGGTAATAATGACTCAGAGCGTGCTATTTGGGACTAAGTAGATGAATGGTTCTGGTCATCTTCAGCCCCGGATTTGCTCTATCGTATACCTCTTAGAGACCACGCTGGGCTGGGCTTTGGCTCTACTCTTTCGCCTTGCCTTAGGCTTGGGCTTCCAGTTATTGGCTTTCATTCTATGTATGAACCGCACAGTCGCAGATTGGCTAAGTCCATACTTTCGACCCAGAGCACGAGTAGACATACCAGCCGAATAATCGTCCTTGAAGTTGAGCAAGTTCTCAGCCCTCTTGAACTGGCGTTCACCTTGTTTTCTGGGCATTTTGGACGCTTTGGCAAGCTGTCCACGCTTAGAGCCACCAAAGAAGTCTGGGATAGAACTGGGGGTGCCAAGTAGAGAGGGGAATACCTTTGAGTCGCCGGGGCGCTTCTTTATCTCTACTCTGGGCTTGGTGGGCTTGCTTGTAACAGACCAGTAATCTATCTCTGGCATTAGTGTGTTAACGCCCTTTTGCCTCTGGATTGTCTAAGTTCGAGTCGCATTCTATGCACCAAACAGAGCACTTTGCGGCGTAGGGGCGGCGAAGTAGAGTAGGTTTCATACTGACATTTACAGCGGCGGGGTCTATTTGACTTCATTTATGGAGCACGCACTTAGCCTCACCGGGCTTGATTGATACATTACAGCCAGCACATAGCACACGGAAAGCAAAGGGAAAGTTGTTCCTAATGAGCCAACGATAGAAACCTTGCCCACTACCCGTATGTACAAGTTTCCTATGTGAGTTTCCGCCCCCTTCTATATGGTCAATCTGAAGGAAACGGCGTCCGTGGATTTTGAAATCGAAGTCAACAAAGCCACAACAAGAACATTTGCCCCCATAGTGCTCTATCACTATTCTTGCTATTCTGACTCGGGAAACTTGTCCTTTTCTTAGATTGTATTCATAAGCCTTAATATGTCTTGGTAGTTGGCAAACATTACTTGGGTTAGTAGAGCGTCCTCTCCTACAAGAGGGGCATAATGGGCACCTTTTGGGGCGTGGGGATTTGTAGCGAACCCTCTCCCTTGCACAAATGCTTTCCCTATTCTTCTGATAGTATTCTTGGGCTTTGGTAAGTTTTTGTTCCCTATGAGACGCGTAATAGGCTCTCTTAGTGGCTCGTTCCTTCTCTTTGTCTATATAGGTCATTTAGGCTTACTCCTTTGAGCGTATCTTGCTTGTTGGACTGAATAGAGCGCGTGGTCTTCCTTATACTGAGTTTTGAGCCTTTCAATCTCAGCCAAAACTTGGTTTCCTATCAATCGTTCTTGCTCTATTCTCTCTTGCGACTTAGGAGTAGAGGGGCGTTTGGCTTTGAAGTCAGCCTCGATATGGGTCTTGTGAGTGGGGTAGGGGTTTTGCTGACTGTAAGTTTTGTACTGAGAAAGCCGCTCGTTCTTGGCGAGTTGGCTCATATGACTTCTTCTCTTGGACATTATTCCATCAACTTAGTGATTATGGTCTTTGGAGCGTCAAACCACAGCCCGTTTTGGGTGCGTATTCTCCCGCTTGGGCGATATTTGAGCAATCCTTCCTCTTTGTAGGCTTCTAACTCTATGACTATCTGAACAATCTGGGTAATCCGTTCGCTAAGTTGTGGTTTGGTTTCCATATTTATGACCTTTTAGATAGAGTGGGTGTCCTTTTGGACCACGTGGGTGAGGTTGAGCAAGGTAGGGTAGGGCTCGATTTCTACCCTTTCTATTCATATCAACCATGTTAGCCTTATGAGTTCCAAGCCAAAGGTGGTTGGGGTTGACACACAAGATGTTATCGCAAGCATGACATATACAAAGTCCCTCTGGAATAGAGCCGAAGGTTAGTTTCCATGCCATTCTATGAGCAAGAATACGCTGTGTACCATTAAGGCTAAAACCACCGTATCCAGTCCCTCGTTTCTGCCCTTGCCAGAGCCAGCATGTGGGGGTCTTGAGTACCTTATCCCAAAACCGTTCCTCTATCGTAGCATTTTCTGTTTTGTGAAATCGTCGCATCTACTTTCTCCCCTTTTGAGCACAAGGTAGGCACTTAGAGAACTTTTGAGCAATCGAAGCCCCGCATTCCGAGCATGGGTGGCGTTGAGCCGCATAAGCCCTAAGTCTATTATCGTAGTCGCGCTGGTCAGTTATGTCGTGCGAGCACTCGGGGATTGAGCCGCTATCCATCTACTTTCACCTTAGTATAGGCGGGTGTGGTACGATAGCACGGTGGGCACATAAACGCGTCTGGGTGCCTCTTTGGAGTTCTAAAGGGGTTTGAGCATTTCACACAAGTCTTAAGCGTGGTCTCCGATAGAGCGACTTGTTGCGAATAAGGTAGTTTGGGGGGCGTAGAGTTAGGAGTAGACACTCTTAACCAAGCCCATTCTTTCTTTGGTTGTCGTCATAGTCAATCAGTCAACTTTGCCGTTCTCTATCTCTAAGAGTTCCCAGAGATAGGATTTGAGCATCTCGGGCGTAAGGTGGTTGTGAGCCTTCTCATAGTGTAGAAAGCCCTTCAATAGCCTAATCTCCATTCTTTGAGCAGAGGGTTCAAGTTCTTTGAGGATTTCTAAGCGTGTATGAAATTCTGTCCAGTTCTGACAAGGCGAGATTGCGAACGTACTCAAGGTAAGTTCGCCTTTATCCATTTAGCCACTATAGTGTGGTCTTCTTTGTTGGGGAGTTCGAGAGGATAAATAGAACGTATCCACACGTCCTTCATGTAGAATAGATACTCGTTCTTGGGTGTCATGGTCTCGTCCTCACCGATTTCCAGCCCTTCTCAAGCATGGCTTTGTGTGCCTTGCCTAACTTAGCCGCTTGAGCGTCCTTCATGAGTAGATTAGGGTCTATATTACGGTGGTCAATACTCGCTTTTCGTGCTCTTTGAGGGTAGAGCATGGCTGGGGTAAAGCCGTCCGAGTTGGACTCTAAGTCTACTTGGTTCTGGGCTTCGAGTTGCTGTCCGAGTTGAGCCGCTTCCTCGTCTCGGCGTGCTTGCCCAGTCGTCCGCCACCGCCTAAACTCTTCTGAGACTTGAGCCGCCCTTTGGGCTGGTTGTAGAGGTGCGTTGTTATCCCGATTATCCACGGGCTGAGGATTTAGCCCACTATTGTAGCCTTGTGAGGCATTAGCCCCGTACATAGGATTGAGCGAGCCGTCTCTACCCATAGCCGTGGACATATCGCCTTCTTCTTCCTTCCGCTGAGCACCGCTTTCCATTCTCCTATGACTTTCACACCAGCCCCCACGCTCGTCTTGAGCCGTTGGGTCTACGCTGGTAAACTGGTTGGCTGGGACTCCTTCTATGGATTGAGCCATAACATCAGTCGGGTCTTGGGTCATAGAGTCAACAAGTGAGGGGTCTTGAGCCATTTGAGTAGAGGAAGCACTTGGATACGAGCCTTGTCCTTGAGGACTTTGCCCGCTTGAGGGGTCAAACTCCATTCGAAAGGCTGGATTGCCCGTTACTTGCTCCCCGTCTTCCATGAGCACGCCTTCGCCAGCCGCGTGAATGTCCCGTCTCTCTATTTCTTCCATGAGGGCGTTAGTTTGTTGCTGTAGAGACTGAGGCGTGAGTCTTATCTCGCCGCTGAGGCTATCTTGGCTTATGTTAACCTCGTCTGGGCTGTCAAGGTCAGTCTCGTCTACTTGGTTCCATACGCTAAGTCCATCATCTGAAGTAATAGAGGGGTCGAAAGGCTGGTTTGCGTTGGCATCAAACAACCCTACTTCCTCGTCGTTCTCTATCTTAGTCATAGGGGTATTGAGCACTTCATTTGTGAAGGGCTGAGCCGCTTTGTAGACTGTGTCTATTAGAGTAGAGATATCTGAGCCGCTTTCGTCCAGATTATCGCTATCTCCGCCTTCGGTTGAGCCACGGCTTTGAACGTCAGCCAGAGCCGCATCTGCTAAGGCACCGTAGTTTGTGTATGAGCCACCCGCTGGCATAGGTTGAGCGTTATCTGGGAGTCTCTCTACGCTGGGATTGCTACCCGCATTAATCACTATAGAAATGGGCGGCATCATAGGGAAGGTTGAGTCGGGATTTTTGCCGTACTTCTTTTTCTTCTCTATCATGTTTTAGTCCATCCTATCGCTTTTCTCTTACCCGTAGTTCTCTCTACGAGTAGAGTCGGGGGATTTGCCAAGGTGTCTTGGACAATCGCTGAGTGTTGAACCCAAACTTTTGTGCTGGCTTTGCCGTCTATACGAGGTATACCCCCCGCTTCCGAGGCACTTACTCCCGTGTAGAGGCTTCCGTTGACCGTTGCTTTTCCCGTGGGCTGTCCGTTGCCATCATACTCTATCAAAACTTCGACAAAAATGTCCGCCAAGGTTAACTCGTCCTCACGAGTGAGTCATATGTGACAGCACCGAGGTTTGATACATATTCAGCACGAGCAACCGAGCCTATAGGGCATACATAGTTCTGGTCTCCACCAAAACTTAGAATACAAGCGAAACTCGTGTTGGCTGAATAGGTTCCCGCTGTGGCTATGAAGTCCACCCGTGGAAAGCCAGAGGCACCAACACTAAGAGAAGTAGATGTGTAATGCTGGATTTGAGAGGGCGGGACTGTGCACCAGATAGAGCCAGTCGCTAAGCCCGCTGGTGTGGTTAGTTCTGCTACCGCTCGGACTCCTACTTGAGCCAACTTAGTTCGACCGTCTTTTGCGGCTTGTTGCTACCGTAGCCCGTGCTCTTGGGTCTATATTATCTGGGATTTGGCTCATTTCAAAGTCCCTACCCGTAAGTTCGTTATCTCTACGCTTCACGAGTTGGTCTATGAAGTCTTGACCAGTAGAGGACGGATTTGTCTCTTGGTTGCCCGTCACGAGCATCTTTGCTATGAGGGCTGGTAGGTCAGAAACCTCTTTGACCATTTGAGTAGACTCCACGAGGGTATAGTGTTTTTCTGTTTGAGTCTTAGCCCCGCTTGGGTTGTAGACGTCGCCTATGTCCGTGTCTTCGTCCGAGTCACTCGGTGACCACTTGCCCTTTGTAGGGGTATAGGTGCCGCCCATACTGTCAGTCTCGTCATCAAGTCGGCTAACCCGTCCGCTATGCTCGCCTTTGCCAGTCTCAAAAGTAGTTATCCGAGTGCCGTCGGGGTAAATCCCGCTCTGGGCTGAGCCACGATTAGCCGCTCCACTTGTGGGTTTAGAGCCACGAGGTAGAGTAGAGATGTTTCCTTGGTTTGGCACTCTATCTTCAGTCCGATATGAGCCGCTGGGGTTATTCTGGTCACGCCACCCAGTCGTTCTACTTGTATCATGGGCTGAAATTATCCCAGATAGTTGGGTCTCGGTTTGAGTCCCGCCGCTGGTTCCTTGGTCTCCCGACCATTCTCCGCTTGTCTTTCCACCTTGGTCGTGCGGAGCCATGTCGTGCATTATCTGGCGAATGACTGACTCGTACTCCTTTTCCAGTTCGGCTTTCTTGAAAACATATTGGGTATAGGTGATTGAGTCGTTCGCTATTTGCCAGTCGAGATTTTTAATCGTCCTATCACGGATAGAGCGAGCCTCTCGGAGAATGCTTTTGGCTTCCATAGCGTCTATCGTCGGTGAGGGGTTTCCTTGGCTGTCAAGAGCCATTTCGTCCATGGGCTGAGTAGTTGAAGTGAACTTCCTTAGCCCTTTTCTGAGTATTCCATCTTCTGACATTTTAGTTGTTACCTCTTGTTCTTTCCTTTCGTGCTTTGCTTCGTCGGTAGGCTTCTACTGCTTCCTTAGAGTAGTCGGTCGGTCGTAGGTCGGTCGCCTCTCCTTCGAATGAGGGGCTACCGTCGGGATTATAGTAGAATTTGTATAGATTTTCTATGTCGTCTTCTGAAATAGTGCCAGCCTCTAAGGCGGCTTTGAGTTCATAGTCGGGTGGCATGCCGCCCTTAACTATGCTGGTTCGTCCGTTCTTGATTAATTTAGCCGCCAAGGCGGGAGTAACTACCATATAGGTTCCAGAGCCGTCGCTTGCTGGGAGCACACCACGGACTCCCTTACTCCATAGTTCCTCAAGGGCTATTTTCTTCTGGGCGTATGCCTCAAGTAGAGGGCGAGCCTCTGGGGTCTCTGGGAGCATTCTCCGAACACTATCGAGTTTCTGATTCGCTTGGAACAAATCTGGTTCATTAGAGACGTCCATAGCCTTCATGTAGAGGGCTTTGGACAGTCGCTTCTCGCCTTTCTTGGCGAATAGGCTTGGAAATAGTTCTTCTATCTCTTGGTCTTCCATGTGTTTATTCCTTCTCTGCTTCTCGTTCGGCTTTCCGCTGGGCTTCTGCTATGAGCATGGCTCTACGCCGCACTCTCACCTCAGCCTCTTGGTTCCTCTTGAAACCAAGTAGTTGCTGTGGACTAAAGTCGCCCGTGATAACGAAAAACTGCTTTCCCCCCATCTCGTCCTTATAGGGGATTTTGTGCGTAGGCTTGGGTTCAAGTCCTTTGACGTAGAAGTAGTAGTCTATCATGACCGCCTCTAAGTCTCGAACTGTTTTACCGTTGAACCTTTGCCACGTTGAGACTATAGGTAGGTCGCTTTGGACAGCGTCTCGGATAGCCTCTTTCTTAGCCTCTGGCGTCTCTGCTTTGGCTATTTCGGGGTGCCTTTCCATAAGGAAGGCTATGAGTGCCCGTTTGTCATTATCCGAGTTGCTGGCTGGGCTAAGTAAAGCCGCCTTCCACTCCTTACTCGGGGCATCTGGGCACGAATATTTATGCGAGCCTTGAAGCCCACACTTTTGACATACGACTTCTGAGGGGTTTGCGGTTATGCCTAATGCATTTTTTATCTGGTCGAAAGTTGTCATGGTTTTCAATCCTCTAACAAATGCGTTGAACGAGAAGGGCGTAGAGTTTCCTCTTTCTCTACCTAATCAAACAAACCGTGAAGAAATCTCGTCTATCTGCTAAAACGGAGCCTTCGGTAGGTCAGAAATCCACTAAAAAACAGTCGGTCTACGCTAAGGCTAAGAGTTTATCGGTATACCGTCGGTTCCGAGCCTTTCTAAGGGCTTTCTGTATCCAAAGGAGCCAGTCCGCCCATATCCTACTATACTCAGCGTCAAAAGTAGCGTCCTTCTCGTCCAGCATACTCTCATACAGTTCTCTCGCCCTATCCAGCCAAGAGACATAGAAAGAAACAGCCTTCTGGTATTCAGCATACCACTTAACACCAGCCTCGGGGTTCCAAACGGGGGGGCGGTTAGCATAGAGCCAAGTCAGAGCCAAGTCCGCCTCTCGTTCAAGTCTCTGAGCGTGGGTCTTAATCCAGTCCGCAAAGGGTAGCGGAGTGAGGTTTTGAAGGGCTTCCATAAACCTATCGCACACTTTACAGAAGTCCGTCATTCTACCTTTGGGGGTCTCAAGGACTTTGCAGAATGGGCATATTTTACCATACCATTTTGGCGGTATCTCTGGAAACGAGTCCTCTTTGTCCCTTATCGCCTTATTACGCTGTCTCTGAACATCCATCGCCCGCTTATAGCGTAGGTAGCAATCGTCGCATAACTTGAGGTGAAAATGAGTCCAAGGCTTCTTTTGGCACCCTTCTTCGTCCCAGATAGGGATATTGTTGGTCGGGTCTTCCCAACCCGAGAAGCCACAAGTATGGTAAATACGCTGGTGTCTTACATTCCACTCGTCGGGAGCCACCCACTCTATGACTTTGTGAGTAGACGAGGCTTCTGGGATTTTCCGCTTGAGATTAGCCTCTATCCTACGTGCCCGTGCTTCGGCGGCTAAGTATTCTTTGTAAGAGTAGGGGAAAGTGGTCATTTGACTATCGCCCGCCTCTTTATCTCGTCCATCTCAGCCTTGGCGTGCTTGCACCGCGTGCAGATAGCCACGTGGTCAAGTATCATTTTTCGCAAGTCTGGGCATACCGTGGTCGTAGTCTTCATTTTAGGGGGTCTCCTTCGGGGGCTGATTTTCAGAGCCGCTCACCAAGTCCCGAATGCCCTCTTGAAGGGTCAGAAGTGCCCGATTGTATCCCTCTGTGAGGGGTAGGTGTATGGGGTGCCCAGTATAGATTTGAAGGTAGTCCTTGAGGGCTGAGATACCGCTGGGCTGAAGGCTGGGAATAGTGCCAACATAGACCTTATTGATTTTCCAAGGGGCTTTGACTTTGATAGCGTCATGAACATAATACTGTCGCTTGGTCTCTGAGTCCCAAGCCCGAAATGATTGCCTTACCGTATATCTCTCAGCGTCCCACTTCTTATTACTGACATTCTGTTCAATCCAAGCCCCGCTTTGGCGATAGAACCGAATATCCTCTACCTTCTCCCAAGGAAGAATGGGGTAATACCAGATATTCTTCAAGTCCGCCAAGTATTCCCGCCCGTTCCAGTCCTCAAAGTAGAAGTCGGGCTGTTTGGTAGTCGCGTAGGCTTCAGCGTTCTCTTGGTTCTGAGCGTGCTGAAGTAGGGCTGATTGGCGTATTAACTCCTTGCTTTCAGCCAAATGGTTCAAAACATCCCTAAAATCGTCTTCCAGAGCCTTTCTCTTGGCTTCCCGCGAAATCTCGGGGTGGGGCTGAAGATTATGGGGGCAAAGATGGACGCTATAACCAGTATGAGGCAATACCAGAACCTTCCCAACCGACCCCTTCCAGCCCTTAGTAATAGTATGAGGATTGGAATATACGTGCTCACTACTATCCTTGGGGGCTGTGGCTTCGCTGGGGGTCAAGATTTACTCACAATACCTATATTCATAGTGATAGCCGTTAGGACCGCCATCTGGGACGGTATATTGACATACGGGCTTAGACCCAGTCGCGGTATAGCCCCAGCCACAAGGCGTAGCGGGGGTGTATCCGCAACTACTTCCACTACCGCCCGACGGGTGGCTCTCCGTCCAAGAGGGATTACCATAAGTCATAGCACCCAGAACAACGCCAAAGGGGATTAGAATAGCAAGTATTAGGACGACTATTCCAAGGTTCTCTCTCTTTTCCTCACGCTTTCTAAACTGTCTCTCAAGGCGGGCATTCCTACCCTCGTGCCTCTGACTCCCACTACATTCGTCCAAAGTAGATTGATAGGGTTCTTTAGCCGCCGCTGGGGCTGGTTCTTCTCTATGAACTTCTTCGCCTTCTACCTCTATGTCAAAGAAGTAGGGTTTTGGAGCCTTATTCCAGTCGCTTGGTTCCTTGTTGGTTGTCATTCTTCTTCCCGTATGCCCAAAATAGCGGGCATTTCGTCCTACTTTGAGGACTCGTCAGCGGGATTTAAGTCGGGCTTTAAGTTGCTCGTGGTAGAGTTTAGTAAGTTCCTTGATGTCCTTAGAGACTTTGGGATAGAAACCTATGTCAATCCGCTCTGCTATCGTATCCATAACCTTACGCCCTATCCATTCAGCCTCACCGTCGCCACCAAGTATCAAGGAATGATGTCTAAGTATTTGCTGTATTTCCTCTTGGATAATCACTCTGTTAACATCTTTGTCGTTTTTGTCCATTCTACTCACCTCTTTCTAAGTCCGTCCCAGCCTTCTCAGCCGCCTTAGCCGCCAAATCCCGCCAAAAACGCCCTTCTTCATCTGTGAAAGTGTCGGTTTCTGTCAAGTCCTTTACCGCTGTGATGAAAGTCCCATTAGAATACTCCTTGTATCTGATATGGACTATGTCGCCCGCTGTAAGTAGAAAGTCGCCTAAGAGTAGAGTGGTCTCTTTGCCCTTCCTATCTACCATGACCACAGAGTCCAAAGAGACGCTTTTGACCGTGCCTAAGAGGTTCATTTTTGGCTTTCCTCACTACTTAGTCTCTGGTTGGTCTGCCTAATAAGGGTGCCTATAGCCATCAAGTCGCTCATTTAGTAGTTCCCCAGCATTTTCTTCGCTATCCATAGGCGAAGTCGTTTGATTGCCTTCAAATCTGCCCTCTCCTACGACCGCCCAGCATTCTCCCGTTTAGTTTAGCGTGGAACATATTCGCTTTGTTGGTGCTAAGTGCTAAGTGCCAAGGATTGACACACGCCCTATTCTCACAAATGTGCATAATAACGAAGCCCTCGGGGATAGGGACTTGGGGAAAAGCAAGTTGCCAAGAAACCCTATGCACACTCGTAGTTTTAGACCCTATACCAATCATTCCATATCCTTCGGAAGCCTTACCCCCAGTCCAAAGCCAGCAAGTAGGGGTCTTGTTCACCTTCGCCCAAAAGCGTTCAGAAAGTGGTATTAGTGGTTTAATGCGTATGAGTGAGCGGACTGGGTTGCACGTTGGGCATTTTCCTCTTTTAAAGTATTCACTTGTTATGGACTGTCTACATTTTGGGCACCGATTGAGTTTAGGTCTACCCGTCCTCATTAGTCCTCACCTTTTAAGCCAGATTTGGATAGACCACGTCCTTCCCGCCCGCCAGCATAGTATAGTGGCTGTAGGCTAAGTCGTTCAAGTTTCTCTCTTAGGTCGAGGTATTCCATTCTATATCCCTCTGCACCCACAGCCACACGCTCGTCCAGCGTCTCGGTTCTCACAGATATGGTCGGATATTTCCGCCCCAAGGGTCTTAGCGACTACGGACGGAGAAAGACCATAGTCCTCACATTCCTCTCTGGCGGCGTCTAAGCAAGTATCACACACATTCATTTTGCTTCCCTACCTAAGGTTAGGTAAGCCCCCTATTTAAGTAGGCTGTAACATCAAGCCCCTACCTAAGTCGGGATAGGTTTAAGAGCCTCGGAGCCTATGCCTTTAGTAGAGACCCTTGAAATCCCAAACCTTCAGAGAACAAATCCAAGAAGCCCTTGAGAAGGCTAACCTTGGTAGGGACTATAATCCCTCTATCCCCATTCTTAGGGCGAAACTCTGGCGTGAGGAACTACGCAAGGAAGTAGAGGTGCCAGCATAATGCCAGCGGGAACCAAGCCGCCCAATGTGCCTTTGACCGTCCCACAAGACCTTAGACCCGTCCTAACTGGGCTATCCTACCTCGAAGCCCAAGTCACGACTTTGTTGAAGAACTTCGATAAAGTCGCCCCAGCCAGAGAAGTCCCAGTCCATGTTTGTGTTACTTGCCGCCTTGGCTTCCTAAAGCACGAAGTCCTACTCGAACATCTCTCCATGAGTCACCGTCAGAGGGCGAAAGCATAGTCCAAGTCCCGAGGCAAGTCCCCCCTTAGCCACCTTGAAACGGGACAGAAACGGGCATCACGCCCGTCGGTGGAAATAAATGAAATCTTCACCAGAAAAAACAATCGAGCGTCCAAAAGACATAGAATACGAAATCGAAGTCCGAGCACTTCGCCACATTCGCCCACGCTGGTTCGTAACTAAGGCTGGGGACGACTAAAATGCGACACAAGAAACTTAGCCTTTTGCTCCCACTACTCCTAATGGGTATCGCGGGAGTAAGTGCCGCTATCGTCGCTTCCTACCAAGTAACGAGCACAGTAACAGTCTCAAGCACCAGCAACCTATACCTCATTAGATTGAACACCTTAGCCCCCGACGGAAGTTCAAACTACGCAAGTGAGAACTTCGGTTCAGTCGCACCCCCCACAGCCGTAGACGGAGCGAGTTTCTGCTATCGGAACCTCGGAAACACGGCACTTTGGTTTGGCGGAAGCCAAGCATTCAGCATAGCCAGCGGCTCTATCCCTAACAACGGCTCTACCTTGACCATAGTAGCGGACGGCGACAGCACCTTTACCCCCATCTCAGCCACAGCCCTACCAATCGGTGCCACAGCATGCGGACCAGCACAAGGCTTCCACTTGCACCTCTCTATCCCAGCGGGCACAGTAGCGGGAACATACAACTTTGTCGTCCGTGTGAATGCTTTCGACACCCTCACGGCTTGATAGGACGCTCAGAATGATGATAAACTCCCCCATGTTTTTAGTATTCGCACAGTTCTTAAGCGGCGGTGCTTTCTTCTCCGCCCTAATCTGGTTCGTCTACAACTACAGAAAGAGCAAAGTCCCCAGCCCCCAAGTGGTCAAAATCATAGCCTCTGACCTATTCCCAGTCCCAGCCCCAGAGTATGACCTACTCCAAGGCTTTGAGACTCTGGCACGGGACTTAGCGGAAAAGACGATAGAGATAGAATATGAGACCCTTGAACTTTGCCCTTGTGGCTTGACCCTACCTAAGGCACTTTGGCGACAGCACCACAGCCACCACGTCAAGAACAGCCATAGAAGACCCAAAGCCAATCAATCGCGCGACTACTTTAGCGAAGGGCTTTCTCTACGTCATACCCCATAGGGGACACCTTGTTTATAAGCAAGCCAAGACCATAGTTATAGTAGGGAAGCAAAATGAGTTTCCATAGTTTAAGTCAAGGTTGCAGAAGTGTTGACGTAGGTCATGTTTAAATAGATTCCACGATTAATTCTTCAACGGCCTCTTTTTGATCATTCCCTGCGAAGTTGCCGCAAAATCTGTTATTCCGGCATTGAGAGCCATGGTAGCCCGTGAGCTCATTGAAGATTATGGAATGAAACAGGAATTAGTTGCAGAACGACTGGGAGTGACGCAGGCGGCAGTCAGCAAGTATCGACACCAAGTTCGCGGAGAGGCAATAAATCTTGATGGTGCGGCAGAGGTCCGTCAGATAAGCAGGGACATCGCATCCACGCTGGTCGGGGACCCGAGCCCTCTTGACATTTCAAGAAAGTTCTGTCAGGCCTGCACAGATATTCGTGCACTGGGCCTGATGTGTGAGACGTGTAGAAAGGTAGATCCCAGCTGGGACGTGGAGCACTGCACGATCTGTTTCGGACATCATAGCTGCGCCGAAACGGTTAGCATCGAGGCCAGCAGCATCGCGAAGTATAGAAAAATACCAATCCAGCACTGACCCATCGACTCAACCTCAGTCCTAGGTCGTTCAGTCGAGCGGAGTTCAGCCTCCTCAGCGTCTTCGGAACGTGCGTTCCGCCCAACGCTGGGGCCGGTCCATCGAGGACGACCCCGGAAATTACTAGTACTTGATGATCCTTCCGCTGGAGGACTTTCTGTAAGGCCCCCTCTTGCGGCGGCGGGCTTTGTCCTTGGATTCTCTCTTCCGAATCATCCGATCTTCATCGCTCACCAATAAACGCCTCCTATACTAGACTCCGGTCGAAGTCTTGAGACAAGTCAATTCTTAAATGTCCTACTAAAAGAGCATACAAGCATCACAGGAGAGATAACACGACACAATGAAGCTAGGCTTCGGCAGGGCAAAACAAAAGGATCCGTCTCCCGGAGCCACCGCTGAGACGCTCACCACCAACAGGCTGAGAGAACTCTGCGGCGGGGATAACGACCTATTCAGCACAATGTCCCGCCTCATGTTCCTCGACCCCAAAAAAATCATGATACCACTAGAAAGAGTACTGAGTGAAACTCAGGACTATGAGGCCCAGGGCAACAAACTGAGGGCAGAAGTGGGGTACAGGATTGCAGGAGGAATCTCACTCTACAAGGGCGACCTAGACGGTGTGAATAAGTATTTCTCGAAGGCCGCTTCCTTCGCAAGCGATTCTCACCCCGAGTACCAGATCATCCTCAAGCGGGGTAGCGAAGCGGTTGCCGTGGCGAGAAAATACTACGAAGAACTCAATCTTGGAACAGCACTGCCCTAAACCTTAGATTCCCCCACTCAATGTGTTATCCTAAACCCTCGGAACTCTCCCTTAAAGTCGGACCAGTCCACTCCGACATCCTTGACTCTGGCTCCGGAAGGACCAATCCTGCAAAACTGGACAATTTCATCGAGCTTTTGCTTATCTCCTTCAGCGACTACTTCCACGTTGCCGTCCGGAAGGTTTCTAACCCAGCCCGTGACGTCAAGCCGTCTGGCTAGACGGGTTACTTCGCGCCGGAAGAAGACACCCTGCACTAGGCCGCTGATCAGTATTCGCGTTCGAGCATACAAGAGCTAGACACGAAATGACGCGTGACTCACCATTTTCTCTGAGGCCCCGAGGGCTTGCGGGGAAGACATGTACTGGCCTACGCAGGGGGCGGCGTGGCGAGCTGCACTGCAGGCGGCTGGAACGGAGGTTCCTTCGCTGTCTCCACGAGTTCCTGAACCAATGCCTCGGTTCTCAACCCGTTCATCGCAGAGAAAGCGTCCAGGTTCATGTAGATGTCTCCGGCATTCTCTGCTTCTAGCCTAAGCCCTTTCTTAACCAGCACCTCTCGCGTCTTCGGGAAGGCTACCAGGAGATCGCCGATAGCGGTGTCGCCGCGAATGTTTTCGACAGTTATCTTGTAAGGCTTTGTGGCTGATGGTTCGACTGGGAGAGGCTGTCGCGCGAGGGGCGTGGGTGTTGCCACATACTTCGTTTCACTCCTTTTCTGAGTCGTGTTGAACCTGCCGGGCTTGGCGGGTTTTGCCCTCTTCTCTTTCCTTTTCTTCGCTTTTGATGAGGCACCTCTTCTTTTTGAGACCATGTTGATGCTCCTGAAGCCTCCTTCTATGTGGCGGAACTTGCGTTAAAAGATTCGCGGACCGTAATGGATGCCTACGAGACTAATTCTGGAACCCATCTATTGGGCAGGCTCAATGGACCAAGCGATTGGAAGCCCTTGAGTGAGCTGTTCAACCTGTTTGGCGGCTCGGGTCCGAAGCTCGTCCGCAATGCTCGCAATGATTGGGGTCGAGTAGTCCTCAATTTTTCCTTCATCCGAAAGTAGGGCAATGATCGGATCCAAAGGGATAGCCCCCAAAAACGGCAGCCCGAGGCTTGAAGCTAATTTCTCTCCCTTCGACTCTCCGAAGAGATTGACCCTCTCGCCACAGCTAGGACATTTCAGATAGCTCATATTCTCCACCAGTCCGAGTATCGGCGCGTCCATCTTCTTGGCCATATTCACAGCTTTGGATACGATCATCGAAGCAAGGTCTTGGGGAGAAGATACGACAATTACACCGTCCAGGGGAAGGGACTGGAACACTGTTAGAGGTGCATCACTAGTCCCCGGCGGGAGGTCTACCAGGAGATAGTGAAGGTCACCCCAGTCAACGTCCCAATACAACTGGCGAATGACACTGTTCACGATCGGTCCACGCCATATTACTGGCATGCTAGGGTCATCGAGGACAAGGTTAATCGACATGACCTTGATTCCCGTTCTCGTCTTGACAGGGACAATGCTTCCGTTCGCACCTTTGTAGGGTTTTCCAGATGCGCCTAGTACTTTGGCGATGCTGGGCCCAGTTAGATCGGCGTCGAGCACTCCTACCTCGTAGCCGCGTCGCCTTAGCTCTGAGGCGAGTACGCTCGTGACGAAGGACTTGCCGACGCCTCCCTTTCCTGAAATTATAGCGATTATACTTCGCACGCCCCGCTTGCCGAGGCGTTCAATCCCCGAACCCACCGTTGGACCCGTTTTCGGGATAGAAGATGTACTCTTCGCCTGAAGCTTGGACTTCAACTCGTCCAATTCTTTTCGGGTCATGGAGGTCGTATCGACCTTGACTGACTTAATGCCCTCCAGCTTGCGCACTGCGTTTTCGACGTCTGTTTGAAGAGTCTTTGCAAGTGGGCAGTGAGCCACCGTCAACGCAATCTTCACCGCGACGGTTCCGTCGGCGACGACGATGTCCCGTACCATATTGAGATCGACAATGCTCAGGCCTATCTCGGGGTCGAGGACGCCTCTCAACCTCTCCATGACTAAGTTCTTATCAAGCAAGGGATAGGCCTCGGTTCGAAACATGAATGATACCCCTTCTTGGCTATTTACACCCTGCTCCATCTCAAATGGCCGGGCTAGACTCTCGTCCTAGACAGATAGACGGCTGAGTGATGTGTCAGTCTCCGAGAGAACTCGAAGGGCGTTGAAGGACTTCGGGCTTACGGAATACGAGGTCAAGGCATATGTTGCCTTGGTCGAGTCCGGACCAATGCCGGCGAGCCAGCTTAGCACCATAGCGACGATCCCCTACTCGAAGATATACGAGATACTCGGCAACCTAGAGCGAAAGGGCTGGGTCGAAAGTGAGCAGGGACGGCCAAGCAAATATTTTCCGAAGCCTCCTGCCACTGCTCTAGAATTCTCGAGACTTAGAACAGAAAACACGTTAAAGTCCAGCGAGAGGGACGCGCTGTCGGAGCTGCAGCCTCTCTACGAGAAGAAGGGAGTCCAAGAGAGGCCTGACATCTGGATAGTTAGGGGCGAGAACAATATTCTAGATCGAATCAAGGAGACTCTCGGCAGAACGAGAAGAGAACTCCTTGTGGCGATGCCGATAGTGCCTGAGGCCGTTGTTTCCGTCGCCGCACCCTTATTGACGCTCATGGCTAGTAGAGGTATCAAGGTATCACTAATGGTTCCAGCGGGGACCAATAAGGAGGCTATGGGGAAACTGAAGGGGCTGGTGGAGATAAGAACACGTGAACAGATGTTCGGCGGAGGATTGATCTCGGACAGCAACGAAATAATCATCTTGCTCGGCGAGGAACCAGAGAAGGGACTTACCCTTGCCATTTCCTCAGAACACGTGGGTCTTGTTAAGTTTGGGAAGAGTTACTTCGAATTTCTCTGGGAGAACTCAAGTCCGGCATAAAGCAGATTCGGATGGCTCTGACAAAAAGGTAAAAGGCTGTGATAAAGAAGAGCAGGCGATGCTCCGGTGGTGTAGCCCGGTTTAGCATAGCGGCCTTAGCCTAGGGAAAAGGCGGCCAGTCGAGCCTTAACTGGGCAAGCGGCAGAGAAAACAGGATATCTCTTGAGCCGTTGATCGCGGGTTCAAAAGCGGCGTGGGCTGCGGAAACTCCCGCCCGGAGCACCACAGAAGACGCGGGGGTACCATAGCCAGGTCAAATGGGCAGTGAGCTCGTGGAAATGGGCCCGCCTTGGGCTTAGGACCCTGTGGCGAAGGCCTTCGTGGGTTCGAATCCCACCCCCCGCACCAGACGCTAACAAATCAGGGTGCGGACTCTTCTGGAAACCTGGAGATTCTTGACAGAATGAGGAGGATACTGGGGGTTTCGAAAGAAAGGAAAAGGGGAGGGGTTCCTCTGTTGGTTCTTTACCACAAGACCGGGGCGTCGAAAGCGTATGCCTCAATCGCCAAGTCTAGGATATCGCACTTCCCATCACCATTTAGGTCGCAGCTGGACTTCGTGGATCCGTAACCTGCGGCTACGGTGGTTACGTCTACGATGTTGACAATGCCTTGACCAGCCACGTCAGGGTTCTTAGAGACTACACACGATGTGTTGTTTGTGGATGTGTCGATGTTGCAGCTCGCTGCGAGGAGGAGATTGATAGCTGGTATCATGAGTACAAAGTTCGTAGTGCCGATGGACGCAAAGTTGAGGTTTATCGGAAAGGTCTTCTGGAATATTGTTTGGCCGGTGGTGTCGTTGGTCGCCTTGACAGTTATTGTTCCAGTGACAGTCTTGGCCGTGGTATCCACTGTTATAGAACCACTTGTCGTTATGGTCAAATTGTCAAACGTCACGGTCTTACCGAAAGTTGTTGTCTGAGTTGAGGCGTGGACTTGGGCCATCGGTGCAAGTGACATCAGGGCTAAGAGAGTGACGGCAAGAAATGTTGATGTCCGCATCATTTCCGTCCCGCGGAATGTGGTGACTGGGGATTGAGAATATAGGTATTTCTCAAGGAGATACGATCTCGATATCTGTGTCTACCGGATTGAGGATAATTCGAGAGATAGTAAGAGGGGTGGGTTTTCGGTCGGGTAAGTCTGCCTAAGGCTTCACGATGGTCGTGGTCCAGAACGTTACAGACGACCCCCCTGGTGGCGTGTAAGAGACTTGAATCGAATATGTTCCTGAGGGAAAACAGTGTCCGAAGTTGAAGTGTAACTGAGCGGGACTGGTAGCTCCTGCAGCGAAGGAAAGTGTCACAGGTCCCAAAGTGCCGTCTGAGAAGGTTCCAATCCCCGTTACTGTACATGGGTTGAGCGGTGCACCAGACGGTGCTGAAACTATCGTGGCACTATAAGACGCGCCGGCCGGAATGGCCCTGTTGGCTTGCATGTCAAGCAATAATCCGCTTACCGGTGTGGTACCTGAGGTGCCTTGACCCCAATTGGCGACTCCGCCAAAGGAGTAGGCCCACGCCGTCGTTTCCGTCCCCGATATCGTTATCGGAATGTTGTAGGGATCAGTCGCTGGGTCAACCTGGGTGAGACCGGGTGGAGAGGACGAGAGATATCCATTAGGTGTGCCTAGGAAGGGCGCGGTCAGACCATGATCGAAGTATGTGGCAACTGTGTCTATGACGGCGATGTCCACACACGGCGCAGTCTGACCCAATGCGCATTGGCTCTGCAGGCCTGTACTGTAAAATGGGTTGGCAAAATAGCATGCTGTAGGAGCGGCCGCTGAGCAGCCTTGTTGCCAGTGGCTAGTGAATGAGAGGATGTCTAGAAGGGTCACCTTACCGTCCTTGTTAGCATCGGCCCACTCAAGGGCCTGAAGGCTGGTTGTCGCTAATCCGTTCTCCGGAGCCTGAACGTTGCTACAGCACCTCATATACCCGAGGTCGCGCTTTAGGAGCATTCTTCCGCCCACACTCATAGCCTGGCCCCCTGCGCTGCCGTTAGCGTTCTGTGAGCAGGACACCTGCCCTGCTATTGTGCTGACTCCTACCGACGGGTTGCAGATCCATGATCCACTGCCTACCATGTCGCCCGCTGCCACAGGGTCAAAGACGGTGCTCGCCAAGGCGGTGGCGCCTGGACATGGTGGAGTGGAGCAAGCTGGAGTGACCACAGTTGTCCCTTTACAAGCGTCGGCATTGGCTGCGTTGCTGTTGGGGGTCACGACGCCTCCACACAAAGGAGCCCACACGTGCTCCGGCAGTATGAAGAGACCGCCGATGTTCAGCTCGTTGAAGGGGCTTTGGCCAGTCAGGATTACCTGGGCGATCTTGTTGCTTAGCGCAGAGCAACTGACCACGTTGGCTACGCTGGGAAGAAAGTTAGCTGAGGGGGCATTTTTGAAGCTCAGAATGCTGAAACAGATGTCGTGCGCCGTGACCGTTTGTCCGTCGTGGAAGAAAATGTCGTTTCTGAGGTTCCATTGCTGAGTGGTCAGGCCGGTGGTTATATCAAAGCTTGAGCTATGACTTGTGGTCATCCAGTCGACGCAGTTGGCGGTTCCGCCTAGCTGACTCTGGCACAGACCCCCTGTGTTAGGGTCAACCGCTAACAAGGAGTCGTAGATTTGGCCGAGCGGTTCTGATTCCCAAACAGTGGTGAAAGTGTACGGGCTCATGTGGAGTGTCGTCTGGGCCAGGCTCCGCCGGATCGTGTTCTGTTGGCATCCCGTTGAGGGGTTGCAGCCTGAGGCGTAGTAGAGCGAGTTAGAGGGGGTGTACCCAGGGACCGGCCGCATGTTCAGCGCCGACCAGAACCCGGCAGCTGATTCAAATCCATGCCCTTTTACAGAGACCAGACTGCTCCCGGTTCCGTCTCCTTTCTGCTGCCAGTTCCAAGAGTTTAGCGCGACGAACTGATTCAATCCGCTGTAGATCGGAACGGTCGCTCCCCTCGTAGCGCCGAGTATTGCGGTCTGAAGGAAGGCCTGGAGGGTGACTCCTGGAACGTTCTCGCCGGCGTTGGCCTGGGTATCGAAGACGGGGTCGCAATAGATTGGGTAGTTGTTGGGCTGGGTGTTTCCAGCCCCTCCGCACAGGCTTCCCGCGAAGTTGCTGTGATAGAGGGCGTAGAGATGGTCAGGCGTGGAGCTGAGGAAGAAGCCTCCAGTGTAAAGGTTCCAGTCCGCTACCTGAGACCCTTGGCTGTTTCCAACTGAAAAGACAATGCTGCCGACTTGAGCTATCGTGAAATAGACGGGCGCGAGCGAACATGTGAAAGCGGGCGGCCCGCCATAACAGACTGTCCCGCCACCTGTAGTTCCGAAGAGAAAGTTCAGTTCATCAGCGAAAATCTGGCCAAACGCTGTCCGCGGCGGGTGTGTCCTGATGTACATTATTATGCATCCGACTCCGGTTGAAGCAGTGCAACCGCCAGCTACAGGGTTGGTAAGATGTGCAGTATTCGCCACACCGGCGGTACAAGCAGCGTTACCGCAGCCGACCACACCTGCACATCCACCAGTCCCAGTGATCCCGAAACCCGCTGCCACAAAATGATCGCAAGCAGCACGGAGATCAACAAGGCCTGAGTACCCAATAATCGAGCCGACCCCTAAGGGGGAAGGATTCTGGCTAGGAAAACAGCTAATGGCAAGAGTACCAGCGGCGCAACTCGCAGATCCACTAATCGCATCGGCGTGGAGGTTATACAACGAGACGGGAGCGCATGGGAGTAGTGAACCTCCTGCCCCCCAACCCGTTGGGTCTATGGTGGCGAGCTCTGCACAGTCCGCAGCGAGAGTAGCTGGGCTGGGTGCACTAGCGTGGTTGCAGGCACCTGCCCCGACACTGGTCATGAGATTCTGGTCAGGTGGGACCTGGACATCATCACATTGGGCGAGGGGGGTGCCGCCTGGGGGAGTGAGATATGAACCTCCAAGATAGTTGGGCTTGTCAACTAGGTAGGATAGAGCTCGGGACATCTCAATGCCCGAGATTGATGGTTTCTCGGTGCTGGGTGTGTTGTAGTTGATGTTAAGGTCCGCGCTGCACTGCTGTCCGGGCATGCAAATAGGGGGGGTTATTCCCGAGGAGAACAGCAGCGCGGAGCCCCCATAGATTGTGGTGGATATATTGTAGGACGATGGAATTGTTGAAAGACCGATACCCCAAGGTCCCCCGTAGGTCCCGGAGGGGCTTGGATTACCATCATCCGCTTTTGTCGCGACCGGGAGAAATTGACCCACGACCGTGGCGGTAAGAAGGTTGTTGACGTCCTTGACAACGGCGTTCCCCTCTTCGATGTTCTTGAGGTGGATTACAAGATCGAAGTGGCCTAAGGGACCTGCAGTTACGGAGTCGCCCGAATCGTAAACACCATTGTTGTTGGCGTCGTAGATCGTCGCTTCTCCAGTGTTCCAAATCCCTTCAGAAGGAAAGTCGTCGATATACTTCAGCTTTGGATCGATACTCAGGTTGGTCCCTGCCACTATGTTATGTCCGCTTATGACCGGGTCAATTGGGGTGCCAGGTGCGTTGTACACACCATCACCGTCTACGTCGTAGATTACCGGATTACCAGGAGCCCATGTTCCAGGAGCGTTCGGGATGGTTGCGGGAGGCGAACTGATGAATTTGATGAAGGGATCGCTACTCAAAGCGAATCCTTGACAAGGCATCACACACGTGCCAGTCATTGTCAATGAAGGTGTTCCAGGCGCAACAGCGGGAGAGCAAGAACTTGACGTTGTGGTTCTTGGACACTGCCATGACAGAGACAAAAATGGGTCTTGATGGTTCATGTCGAGATGGAAGATGCCGAAATCTCCAACTTTTGAGGTCGCAAAAAAGTCTGGATTGTTTACGTAGCCTGACAAGTCTCCCGGCTGGATTGGCCAATCGGTAATGTCCAGCTGGCCTGAGACAAAGTCCGTGAACACCCCATTGAAATCGCTGTAAACTTTGTAGAGAAGATTATCAGCCTGGGGTCCATATGCAGACCAGAAATTATTCCCGTTCGACAAGACTGCGTGAGCCCTAGGCATGGATGCTGGTAGCGCTGCCAGAGTTGCAATACAGAGAAGCACCACTACTCGTAGGGCTTTCATTCGTTACTTGCAACATCCTACGTCTTTTTAAAGATCACCCTTTACGGAGGTGGCTGGGGATACCTGGAGGTGGAGGGTGGAAGCTGGAGTACGAGCAGAACAAGTGCCCTCAGGTCGAGCAACCCTTTCGTTGAGAAGACTTCCCTCTGTGCTAGGATTCTGAAGATCATCGGAGAGGTCTAAGCGCCGATATCCGAATATGAACTTGGGCTCAGCGCTTGGCCTTCTTTCTAGGCATCTTTGCCTGGACCCGTCTCTCAAGCAATGAAGTGGCGGACCAAAGTCCGACCACGGACAGTATTACGCCTCCCATGACGACCTCAGGGAATTCGCCCACGACGAGAATAATTGTGTCTCCACTGGCCCTAGCCCTGTTCGGGGCTGTGATTACCCCACTGAGAGAATAGAACAGCCCATAATTAGCTGTCGATGTAGTGGTCGTTTCAGGCTCCTGAACCTGCTCGATAAAATCCAGTCCAAGATTCCCCGCCCCCTTGAAGGACCAAGATTGGCTACCGATCAGGGATGCATGAGACTGCCATTGTGAAACTGGGGTGGCGAACTTGGTGAAGTCGAGAATTGTAACGTTGCCCACCGCTGTGGGGAATTGACTCGGGTCGTAGGATTTGCCATTGACCTGGTAGAATTGGTGAATAAACTGGCTCTGACTGTTGCTTGCTGCGGCCAGCTCAGTAGCCACCACCGTAAAGTATCTCTCACCGATGCGGTTTACCTCCACACCCCCGACTGTGTATCCAGAGGAAACTGAGAACGATTTCCAAGACATGTCAGCTTGGAGTAGACTCCCTTGAGAAGCAGTGACTCCGCTAACATCGAAGCTGAGGGATTCGTTTAGCCACTGAATGGTGGTTACGTTGTGCCAAACAGATGAGACGATCTGGAGATTCATGCTACTCACGTAGGCATTAGCGTTCCTTTCCCTAAGGGCATCTTGAACGAGCTTAGTCAGGCCTGAAGCGTTTGCACCAGCCACTGAAACTTGAAAACTGGGGAGGACAAAGGACGTCTCGAAGGCAGTTGCATTTTGAATCATGTTCAGGTTGACAGAAACTGAAACGGTTCCGGATGCGACACCCATCATGTACTGTGTCGGAGATGCCGATGCAGCAACCGTGTGGGTTGGTGTTAGAATCGCCAATAGGCAGAAGCTGATAACGATGGGCAAACATTTCCTCAGCATAAGATCACTTTCCATTAGACAATGGATTCTACAGAAATAAACGATGCTCTTAAAGCCCACGAAAGAGAGAATGAGTCGGGGACGCCGAAACGGCTCGAAAACTGCCCAGAAAAAAAGCGGGGAAGACAGAGCGATCCCGTAGGATCACTCTTACCGCTGCGATCATCTCCCTCATAGTAATAGGGACTTTCGTTTACCTTTACTACATAGACGCACACCCCGTGGCAAGACTATCCATAGATTGGCGTTTCCATATCGCGATCGAAGATGCTTCAGCTAAACAAAACGTCACGATTCCAGCGAACATCGGCGTCTTGGGTGGGATATGGCTGAATCATACTTTGGACGGTTATGGTCCTCCTGGCTACGCTCCTCTGAGCACTCGCGACACGAGCGGGACAATCTATGTCCAGTCTGTGGCTCCACGGCTTTTTGTGCTAAGCGAATTCTTTTCGATCTGGGGACAGGCTTACAACCACACATGCGTCGGGTACGGTTACAGTACCTACTGCAGCTCGGCCCAGCCTCCGCTCATATCAAACAATGTTCACGAATACTGTCTCTCGTATCAAGTTCCTCCAATCGACAATACAAAAAGCTGGCTGATAGTCTTCAACACGTCGTTGCCCTGCCAGACATTTCCGTGAAGGGCGCGAAACGCCCTCCATCTCTTTCGAATATGCCTTGGGAAGCTCTCAGTTCAGTGTAGGAATGTCGACGAGGTGGCAGGCCACCCAGTGGCCTTGTTCGACTTCGATCAACGGCGGGTCTTCTTCGACGCATCTGGTGTGAGAATACGGGCAACGAGTGTGGAATCTGCAGCCTGAGGGCGGGTTGATCGGACTCGGAATCTCCCCACTGATTACATGTCCGATCCGCTTGGAGGATGGATCTGGAACTGGGACGGCCGCGATTAGAGCCTGTGTATAAGGATGGAGAGGCTTGCTGATGATCGTGTCAGTGGTGCCTAGCTCGACCAGCTTTCCGAGATACATGACTGCTATCCGGTCGCATATGTGCCTCGACAGTGCAAGGTCGTGGGTGATGTAGAGGAAGGAAGCTCCCCTCTTCTGGACAAGGGCGAGCATCAAGTTCAGTATCTCCGCCCGGATAGAGACATCTAGCATCGAAACAGGTTCATCAGCGACTACGAATTGCGGATCCAGAATGAAGGCCCGCGCTATTGCAACACGTTGCCTCTGTCCGCCGCTCAGCTCGTGGGGGTACCTGTGCATGAACTCTTCTGGCGGAACCAGTTCCACTTCTCTGAGGATCTGTTTCACGCGTTCCCTGACTTCGGCCTCGGTTTTTGCTACTTTCTGAATACGAACTGGTTCTGCGACTATTTCCTGGATGAGCATGCGAGGGTCCAGGGACTCGAAGGGGTCCTGGAAGACAATCTGCATCTCTCTGCGGAGGGGCTTCATCTCTCGGGTTGAGAGTTTGGAAATGTCCTTGCCCTTGTACTGAATGGTGCCCTCGGTTGGATCCGCGAGACGGAGCACTAGTCTACCTGTGGTGGTCTTTCCGCTACCGCTTTCACCGACTAGCCCAAGTACCTCACCTTTCTTCACGAAGAAGCTGATGCCGTCTACGGCCTTGACGTTGACGCTCTCTCCTGAGACAACGGTGGTGAAGAAGCCTCGTTTGATGGGGAAGTATTTCTTTAGGCCTTCGACTTTCACTATGTCGTCGCTCAAGATTTCATCCCTCCTGAAGTCTCATTAGTATAGGAAGCAGGAGACATAGTGGTCGCCTGAGCCAGCCTTTTCAAGTTGCGGGTCTTTTTCTTTGCACACGTCCATGGCATAAGGACATCGCGGGTTGAAACGGCAGCCCTTGGGTGGGTCGAGAAGGTCGGGTGGTTGGCCGGGTATGGACAATAGCTTCTTGCGCTTTTCTTCTATGCTAGGAAAGGCTCCGATAAGTCCTTGAGTGTAGGGATGGAGTGGTTCTTTGAAAATGGCTTCGACATCACCATATTCGACTATACGGCCGGCATACATTATGGCAACTCTCTCACAGACCTCTGCGACTATTGAAAGGTCGTGGCTGATCATCAGCATCGAGAGACCCAGTTTTTCTTTTAGCGATCGCATCAACTGGAGAACTTGAGCTTGAACTATGACGTCGAGAGCGGTACCCGGCTCATCAGCAACTAAGACTTGCGGGTTCGACGCCAAGGCCATGGCTATCAGCGCCCTCTGTCTCATTCCACCGCTGAATTCGTGAGGATAGTTGTTAACCCGGGAGGGTTCAACTCCGACCATCTCAAGCAGCGCTTCGGCTCGTTTGTACGCGTCGGACTTCGACACGTCGGGTTCGTGGAGCCTTATGGCCTCAACGATCTGACCGCCAATCTTGAAGACGGGGTTCAGAGCGTTCATGGAACCTTGGAAAACTATGGAGATGCCCTTCCATCTTACCTTACGCATAGCTCCATCGTTGAGGGGGACAAGGTCTTGCCCGTCGAACAGGATTTTTCCGCCTCTTATCCGGCCTCCAGGTGGTAAAATCTTGAGGATGGAGAGGGCAACGGTCGTCTTTCCACACCCTGACTCCCCGACGAGTCCTAGGGCTTTTCCCTTTTCTAGCTGGAAGCTGACGTTTTCGGCGGCTTTCACCCAGCCTCTGACCGATTTGTAGTTAGTCGTGAGATGGTCGAGTTCCAATATTGCCATGAATCATCTACTGCTCGCGAGTCTGCGAAGAGAGAATTGGTCTGGTTGAGATAAGCTTTGGGACGCCACTAGCGATCTGAGGCAAGTAGAATTGAGTTCTCTCCCGGCAATTTGGCTAACGTCGCCTTCTCAGCCTGGGATTGAACATTTCATCGAGAGCGTAACCCATCAAGATGAAAGACAGGGAGAGTATGGCAATGGCTAGGCCAGGTGGTATAACCCACCACCATAACAGACCGGAATTGGTGGCGGACCCGTGAGCTAACTCTAGCATCTGGCCCCAACTTATGACAGTTTGAGGGCCAAGTCCAAGGAAGCTGAGCGCTGCTTCGCCAACTATCGCTGCTGGGACAGACAAGGCGAGGTTGACGTATGTTAGTCCCACTATGTTAGGAAAAATGTGCCTAACCGTTATGTATCCGGTTCCACCTCCTGAAGCTTTAGCAGCCTCTATGAAAGGCCTCTCTCGAAGGCTGAGAACTTGAGACCGGATAACCCTAGCAAATCCCATCCAGCCTAGAAAACCGAGCACTCCTATTATGTTCCAGAGGGAGGGACCAAGGAGGGCGATCAGCACTATGAGTAGGGGTAGCCCGGGAAGGACAAGCATCATGTCAGTAAACCTCATCAAGACTTCATCTACTACTCGCCCCAGATAGCCCGCCAATAGTCCAACAACTAGCCCAACGCCGATTCCTATGAACGTCGCGACCAAGCCGACAAGTAGCGAGACGCGCGATCCGTATACCAGCTGTGTGAATATATCATTCCCGCCATTATCAGTTCCCAATAGCCCCCAAGTACTGCCGTAAAGGAACAGTTGAAAATTGGAGACGGAGAAGGTTGCTTGTGAAACCCCAGATGGTACAACTATCTGCAGTGTGTATGTGTAATTTGTCTTCTTGTCAAAGACAGCCAGTCCTGGGGAGATGCTGGTCGATCCCAAGTTGAGGGGATACTTGAGGACTGAAGCAGGCTGGTAACTTCCTGCAACAACCTTTTGCTGCCATAAAGGAAACGAATTAGTTCCCCTCTGAATAGATACCGTGGCATCGGCGCCGCTTGGTCCCAGACCTGCGGGGGTTACGGAGACTTCTCCTGCAAAACTCTGGGGTGGGCCATCGTAGGTGTACGAGAGCGTCTTGTTCACCATTACGGTACCTCCTGCTGACTGAGGGAAGTTTATTGTGAAGCTGACGGAATCCTGCGTCTGGTTCAGGATGTTTAGCCCAGCCCCTTTCCCGGGTTGGACCGTTAGACCGGAAAACTGGGCGTTTTGGCTGTACCCAGAATTCCCGACTAGCGACGTAATCCAGCTCGGCGGGTCATACTGGCCTGAGACCGCTGCTCCTGTCGGAGCATAAGGTGTGACGATCGGAGCCGCGAGTGCGAGAAAGCTGAAAAAGAGCAGTATTACGAGGCCTATGAAAGCCATCCTATTCTTCAGAAGACGGACAAAAAAGTTCTTGAATCGAACAACTCTAAAGGGGACTCTGCTTTTCTGTGACATCAGTATTTCTCTCTAGTCGAGTGCTCACTGATACTTTATCCGCGGGTCTATCATGCCGTATATGATGTCAGAGATGAAGTTGGCTGCTATCACGCAGAGAGCGACTACGAAGAATATTGCTTGCATAACAGGAAAGTCCCGCCACGTTATGGAACCAAATATCCACAAACCAAGACCGTCCCATTGAAATACCGTCTCGGTAATTATCGCTCCCGACAAGATGCTCCCGAAGCTTAAGGCGGCGTTGGTGACGAGGGGAAGAGCAGCATTTTTCAATGCATGTTTGAAGAGGATGCTCCTCTGTGGAACACCTTTCGCCTTTGCAGTCATGATATAGTCTTCACTCAAGGCTTCAACCATCGTCGCCCTAGTTAGGAGCAAGTGTCCGCCGTAGAAGAAAAGTGTCAGTGTAAGGGCGGGGAGGAATAGATGTTGGATTCTGACAAGAATCTGAGTTGTAAAAGGAGGCAATCCGATCGCCCACTCAGGAGGCGTGACATTACCGGATGGGAACCACTTTAGGTATTGGGCGAAGACTAGGATGAAGATGAGACCCATGTAGAATGTGGGTAAAGAGTATGTCACTAGGGACGTTGTGACCCAGCCGCTGTCAAAGAGAGTGCCTCTCTTTGAGGCCACGACGACTCCCAGAAGGGTTCCGATCAGGAGGGAGATGGCGGTGGACGCGCCTAGGAGCAAGAGCGTGTTCTCCAAACGCCCCGTGGCGATCATATCATGTAGCACCGGCTGGCCCGTCTGGAAGGAATCACCGAACCGGAACGTGATCATGTTCATAAAGTATGTAGCGAAACGATTCCAGATTGGGAACGGAATGCAGTTGCCATTCTTGTCGAAGCCCTGGCAGATTCCGTAGAGCTGCATGAGTCTCTGTTGCTCAGCAGGATTCTCGTTCGCTCGGGGGTTGGAGATGAGGTTGATGATTGCCCCCTGAGTGCCCGGCATTAGCTCGAAAATGACGAAGTTGATAGTTATCACGAATACTATCAGTATTAGAGTGTTAACCAGTCTCTTGAGCAGATAGCCACGAAGACCCAAATCTAGATTCAGATCGACAGCGGTTCTTGCTGTTTTTTAGCTTTGCCCTCGCGATTTGTGAACGTTGGAATTAGACTAATCCGGGAAATGTGCTTGGGTCTCCGTAACTTTCTCGGCTTCCAGTGATAGGCCAGTGAGTCGCTGTAACTCTCGCTACTAAATCATCGAGAATGCATGGCATTGAGCCAATGGTCCTCTTTGTCTGTCCGTAGAACCTGATCCTGCGGAGCGACAGCTGGGAGACGAAAGAAAAAGAAAATGGGGAGTTGAAATATCGAGTTTAGTGTTGGTACCAGGGGTCTACTGTCGGGTCGTAGTTTACGAGCCCGGGTGGCGGTGTTGCTGTCAGGAAGCCTGTTGATGCTCCCGTGAACGGTCCTGTAAGTCCGTGACCGTAGTAGGAAGCGACAGTATCGATTGTACCGATGTCGATGCATGGAGCAGTCTGTCCGGTTGCACACTGGCTTTGCAAGCCTGTGCTGTAGTGCGCGTCTGCAAAGTAGCACGAGGTTGGTGTGGTGCAGCCCTGTCCGAATAGCCCTGTGGCCGATAGGATGTCTGTAAGGTCAACCTTGCCTGTCTTGTGGAAGTCAGAGAACTCGTACGCCTGAAGACCGGTCGTCTTCAAGTGTAGTCCTGTGTTCGGTGTCGAAGTGTTGGGACAACAGCGCATGTACGCCTGGTTTCGTTTGAGGAAGATTCTTCCACCTGTGCTCAGCGCCGACCCTCCCGCTACACCTGCAGCGGACTGGGTACACGACGCCTGGCCGGGTATGGTGGAGACTCCCTGTGACGAGTTGCAGACGAACGGTCCGCTTCCCACCATGTAGCCGAGTGCTACATAGTCGGTTGCAGTGCTGGCCAGGTTGGCTGGTGTGACACAAGTGTCGGCTGGACTTGACGCGAGACCTCCGCAGACAGGAGCCCAGATGTGTTCTGGTACGATCCAGACTCCTCCCAGGTTCAGCTCGTCGAACGGACTGATACCGTTAATCACAACGGTAACAATGTTACCGCTGACGGTACAGCTGTTCACGGCTGCGACCGATGAGAAGAAGTTCGCTGAAGGCGCCTGTTTGTCGCTCAGTATGCTGAAACAGACATCATGGGCGGTTACCTGCTGGCCATCATGCCATAGCAGGTCGTTGCGCATTGTAAAGTCGTACTTTGTCTGGCCCGCATTGGGAAGGTTCGGCTGTATGTCATGCTGGGTAGTCATCCAGTCAAGACAGTGAGCGTTACCTGGAGCAATCGGGTTGTCAGTGCATGTGGTTGCAGAGTTGGGATCAACAGCCAATAGTGTGTCGTAGATCTGGTTCAGTGGTTCTGCCTCCCAGACGGTTGTGAAGGTCCAGGCTGTCATGTGCAGTGTTGGGTTGGACATCGCGCGGCGCAGGCACGTGCCTGGCGCTGATACTCCCGACGGGGTAACGCATGTTGAGCCCGCAGCATAGAGGGAGTTGGCCGGAGTATAGTTCGGTGTTGGCCGCGCGTTCAGCAAGAATCCTCCCGAGGACTCGAAACCGTGTCCTAGAAGTGGTACTAAGCTGGAGTCGGTGGTCTTGCATGGCCCGATAATGGTTCCACCTGGTGATGCTGATCCGCACTGCTGGAAGCTCCAAGAGTTCAAAGCCGCGTAACGGTTCACTCCTGCGTAGACAGCGATGTTATCACCTCTCAAAGCTCCCGCAGCAGCGGCAGCCTGGAATCCAGGGATAGTCACACCCGGAGTAAACTCGCCGGCCTGAGCCTGGGTATCGTAGACTGGGTCGCAGTAGAGGATATAGTCGTTTGGCGATGCAGAAGCTGTTCCACCGCAATAGTTGGTGGCGAACTGGCTTGTGTGAAGCGCATAGAGCTGGTCAGGAGTAGAGCCGAGGAAATAGCCGCCCGTGTAGATGTTCCAGTCAGCAATAGTTGTGGTCGAGAAGACGATGCCGCCGACTTGGCCGATGTTGAAGTACACTGGTGTCACTGAACAGCTGAGAGACGGCGGACCACCGTAGCAGACAGTCCCACCTCCCACAGTGACGAAGAGGAAGTTAAGCTCGTCCATAATGGCCTGACCGAAAGCAGTCCTAGGCGGAGATGACCGGACGTACGATATGATGCATCCCGCACCTGTCGAGGGGGTGCAGCTGCCAGCAGGATTGGTGAGATGAGCAGTCTGGGCAACACTGGTGGTACAAGCCGCATTACCACAGCCTACTACAGCGGCACAGCCACCGGTCCCAGTAATCCCGAAACCCGCCGCGACAAAGTGGTCGCAGCTAGCCCGAAGATCAACTAGGCCCGAATAGCCGACGATGTTACCAACGTTCACCGGTGAAGGGTTCTGGCTGGGGAAACAGCTGATACCAACAGTACCAGCAGCACAGCTTGAAGCAGCAGTAATCACATCAGCATGGTTGTTGTACATTGAGACAGGAGTACAGTTTCCAGAGAAGAACGTGTCGAGAGATGCGAGCTCGGTACAGTCCGCGTTTAGAGTAGACGGTAACCCGGTGCTGGTGATGGCACATGCTCCACGAGCTGGACTCGTCGGAAACAGGTTCTGAGCAGCAGGAGCAAAGACGTCAAGACAGTTGGCAAGTGTTGAACCGCCTGCGCTGAGGTATGGACCGTTGAGATAGCTGGGCTTGTCAATCAGATAGCCAAGACCCTTGTACATCTCAGTGCCCGCGACAGAGGGCTTCTTGGTACACGGTGCGCCTGAACAGTCACTGTTGTAGTTGACTGTAAACGACACAGTGCACAAGTTGCCTGCTGTACACGTAGGAAGAGCGGTTCCCGCAACGGTTGCAAGCTGAGGCTTGGCCGAGATCGCAGTGTTGCCTCCAGGATCGTACATTGTTGTGCCGATGCTGTAGGTCGAGGTAGTGGTTCCCAGGTTCGCCAAAGGTGGAAGAGTATAGGTTCCTCCCACACCAGTGACGGAAGCGGTGGGCAAAGCCTGCCCAGTGATAGTCGCTGTGACCTGGTTGAGCGGATCAGTAACAGCTGCATTCCCCTCCTCGATATTCTGGAGGTTAACGATCAACTGGAACTGGCCCGTACCGCATGTAGCACCGCACGCAACTGTACTGGTGACGGTAAGTGCAGGTATTCCGGGCGCGCCCGATGGAGTACATGTCGCGGAGACAGTTGCTCTCGCGCATTGCCATGGAACAGTCAGCAAGGGATCACCGTGGTTAAATTCGAGCTCGAAAATACCGAACTCACCCTGAGATGAGGATACGAAAAAGTCAGAGTTCGCACGGAAGCTCGCCATGTCGCCTGCCTGGATCGCCCAGTCAGTAATGTCCAACTGGCCGGAGGTAAAGTCCGAGAACATCGGCTGGAAGTCACTGTAGACCTTGTACAACAGATTGTCCGTAAAAGGTCCGTATGCCGACCAATAGTCAGACGCAAGAGTTGAGTCCACTGCGTGGACTCTTGGTAGAGTTGTTGGAAACACGAACAGAACTGTAAGACATAGAAGTAATATTACTGGTAGTTGTTGTATGGTTCGCAATATTCTTCGAAGGCTCGTTCGGGACTGGGCGCTTTTAAGATTATCCCTCGATGAGGTGGCTGAGGATACCCAGAGGTGGACCGGGGAAGCCCATGGGCTATTCTTCGGCGCGAGCCCGCGCGCGCTTCCGCTGTAGGAGCGCAATAACCGCCAATACTGCGACAACAGCCACCACGCTCCCTGCAATGATCGGAAGCAATGAGGAGGTGAGTGGCTGGCTGTTGATTTGAAATTCAGTAATCGCGATGTTATTCGCAGGGATTTGATCCAATGCTCGAGTGTTGTTGATGGATGGGAGGATTGTTACTGTTGCGTTTAGCGCATAGACTCCAGGGGCGAAGCCTGTGGTGTCTAGGTTAAATTTGAACGGAACGCTGCCCTGAGATACGGCACTCTGGTTGCCGGTCGACCCGAAGATCACGGGAGGAGTGCCATATGCTACGGTCAAGTTGAAGTTTTCACTGTATGTTCCATTATCTTTCACCGTCACTGAGACGGTGATCTTGCTACCGGGGTCTACTGAGAGAGGATTCGGTGTCAGGCTCTGAATCTCCATATCGTGCAGGGGAATCAGGACGACATGATAAACCTGGGACTCCATTCCCAAGAAGCCATTGTCAGCATCGGTCACAGTTAAGCGCACTGAAAAGTCGCCTTGTAAACTAGGCGTGTATTGGAAGAGTGGAGAAGGAGTCGTTGTAGCATAACCGCTACCGAGATCCCACGTATAGAGTGAGATCCCATGGTTGGGAGCGTTGGCGTTGTCTGGGTCAAAACTTCCCGTAGCGGTGAAATTAATTTGCTGGTGCAATCTTACAGAGGCTGGAGCGAATGTGAAGCTGGCTACGGGACCCAGCTTCGTAGGCTCATTCTTGAAATATCCATTGGCCGTGCTTGGAACGAGAAACACGGCTCCCTGAGGGGTCTGACTTCCCAGCACCGTGAAACTCTGCGCGCTACCATTCGGGGAAAGGCCGCCAGCCAACGTCAGGGGGCTCACGCCTGTGGTTAGGATTCTGAAGTTGATATTGACTAGAACTCCGTTGGTGCTCGTATTGGAACATCCAAGACAAGCGCCAACTAAATGCACAGTCCCCGACGGGACGAATTGTTGTGTTGTAAGCTGCGGGAATGGGAAGACACTGGGCGAGGAGGTGTCAGCACTCGTGGCAGTGAGGAAAGTGGGATCATAGTAGAGGTAAAACTCGAAACCGGCAACAGTTCCAACCGCAGCGTTGGTCACGTTAACTTGGACGCTAATCGTCGTGTCGACCCCTAGAGATCCGCAAGCGGCGTTAGTGATTGTTATGTTGGAGGACTGGCATGCATTGCTCCAGACGCCGACAACAGGAGGAATGTTCGATACGGCCTTTACTTGGCTTGGGGAATGCGAAACCCCGATCAATAGCGTAGTGGCGAGGAGGAGAATGAATGAGATGCTTGTTGATCGCTTGTTCATCGAATCGACCAGTAGTTGAAAGTCGTTTTCGTTTCGCCTCTTAAAAGCTTATGGAGATTTGACGGACAAAACCTTCCTCATTCCTCAGCTCGAAGAAATCTGGTTGTCGAGCTTTCGTGCGCCCGGCTTTTCCTTGCAGCGAAAAAAAAAAGTACTTCCTAGAGGCGGCGATGCAAGGTGCGTGCTTGTGATTGCCGTAGCTTCCACGGGCTACACGCCCTTTTTCGGTTACAAGGTCGCTCTAGTTTCTCGGTGGGAGGTCATATCCCCATTTCGCTTCTTAAACGCAGTCCCCGTAGTATTGGGCTAGCCAGGCTGCGTCTATGATATCGATTGCACCGCTGTGATCTATGTCAGCGCTTGGGTTCCAGAGTGGCATGCCAGGCTTTGTTCCATAGGAGTATGCGAGGAGCGCCGCGTCGATGATGTTGACGCATCCGTTAAGGTCCACGTCTCCAGGCGGAGAAACCCTCACCGGTCCACCGGACCAGAGGTTGTCCCCTTGATTGATAGTATTCTCATTTGGAACGGGCTGGAGAGCGGCAGTGACCGTGTATCTTCCCCAGAAGCCCAGAGTGGTCTGCGAACTGAACCGAATCGTGCGCGTCTCGTTTACGGCCAAGTTGATCACAGGAGTTGAGGTAAGGACCGTGGAGTTCAACTTGACCGTTAGTGTGGTGTTCTCTACATAGTCACCATAGTTCCTCACCGTTACTGTGACGTTGGTGGAGCCGCTATTGTCCCATTGCACCCCCGAGCGAACGAAGCTTGGCGTCGCAACCAGCCCTCTTATTCCAACATCGTGAACATTGGTTATCGGGTCCGATGTACTGTACCATAGCTGCGTTTGGATCAAACCCTCGGTTTGCCAGAACAGCCAGATCTTCTTATCGCTCATCTGGGCAGCTACTGGAAATCGTTCGTCGGCTGTCGTCGAAGCAGCAGGCACGGCGGCCTGGGGAGTCCAAGTCATGCCGTTGTCCAAGGATGTCTGGAGATATATGTTGTTGAGGCAGTTGGCGCCCGCGCACTTTTCCCAGAAGACCATGATAGTTCCGTTGCGGGCTTGGAGAATCGCAGGATGGTCGTTGCTGGCGCTGGTGTCATTGCAGCAAAGCGTGGCCCTTTTCGTCCAAGAACCAGTAGCGATTCCCCCGGAGGGTAAAGTGTACAGTGTTCCATCGGTTGTCTTGTAGTAGAGGTTAGGGGTTCCATAGGTCTCATTCGAGGCCCAAGCAATCCAGATTCTTCCATCCTTCGTCTGGGCAATGAATGGCATATTTTCTATCTGATGCCTTCCGGCAACGATCACGTTCGAGGCTTCTGGTAACGGAAAATCAGGTGACCATGAAGTGCCGTTAAAGTACTTGTAATAGATACTGCTGTAGAAGACAGCGCCAGAGGCTGACGAGGACACGTTCTGACGGGACCAGGTGATCCATATTCTACCGTTCCGATCTTGCGCCACTGAAGGCTGCGTATCGTTGAGCGTGCCAGTGGTTAACCTGATCACGCTGGTAGTGGGGGAAGGCTTCGTTGTGTTGCCAGAGTAGAGCCTGTAGAAGAGCTGGTAGACATTGTTTCCAGTCCGATTCGAGGACCAAGTGATCATCATAGATCCATTTGCCAGCGAGGCAACGTAAGGCGTCTCATCATCGTCAACCGGATCGTTGATAACTCGCTGCGGGTTACTCCAAGTGATCCCGTTCCACGTTTTGAAAAAAATCTCCGGGTTGAATAACGACCCGAGGGTCTTATTCGCATAAGTTAGCCAGATTCTTCCTTTAGCATCCTGAGCCACTGAGGGCCAGATTGGAAGGCTGTTCGTGCTAGTCGGGACCTGTTGGGCACTGGAGAAGCTTGTCGCGCTAGCCTTTAGGGGTCCTAGAACGATCATTGAACCGAGAAGAGCAATCGCCATCAAGAGAAGCCCTGAAGAAAATCGTCTGGTCCGGTCTCTCACGTTATCAACCCACTGATCTGTATTACGGAGCTTCGGAGATATAAAAAAAGGGGAGCTTTGTCGTATACGGACGGTTTCGTTGGCCTTAGCTGACCTTGAAGGTTTGCCCGTTGAGTGTCTCGAATGGCACGACGGCGGTGATGTCTGAGCCACGGAAGAGCGTTCCGAACGTTTCGTATCTGCCCACTTGGCTGAAAGTGTGTGTTGCTGTGAGGGTGAAGGTAGATCCGATGGGTAGGAATATTTCTTGAGAGACGAGGGTGATGTCAGTACCGCCTGGAGTGATGACGTCAAAGACTACATAGACGAAGCCTGCGAGCGTCTCGCCATGGCGGAGAATTACGCCGCTTTCAAAGGTGACCGTTGCTGCACCGTTGACTTCTATGGCGTTTCTCGGGGAGGTGGTTACGTTGAAGGTTTTCTGGAAGGTGATGCTAGGTTCTGCGAAGAAGTGTCCGTCTGAGCTAGTGTGGGCGACGCCGATGGGGGTACCGTTGCTGATGGCTGCCAGCGATGAGCAGGAGCACTCTGAGTCTGTGGTGACGTGAAGCGCCGAGTTTGCTCTGGAGACAACTATGAAGTTGGCCGTGAAGACCGGGACAGCGCCTGTGGTGAAGTCGGTAACGTCAGTGGTGCAACCGGAGAGCGTGACCTCAGCCGACCGTATCAGTCCCGCGGAGTCCGAAACTGCCTGCTGGATCGGGAATATTCCGCAACCTGTGCCTGCGAAGGGACCTGAAAAGTCGACTGACCGAGCGCTAATTGCTGCGCCGTTGTAGTGGAGCTGAACATCGAAGCCGGCTAGGTGTGCGACATTGTCAACCAGTACAGAGAATGAGAAGATGTCTCCTGGGTTGCCGGCGGCGAAGTTCGGGTCGACAGCGAGGGAGGCCATGCTCAATGCGTGTGCTCGGGGAATTGCTGATGGTAAGATGCCGAGTGTTGCTGTTATGGCGATGATGAAGACAGATGACAGTACGCGTTTATTCATTGTTACCAGTATCCACCGTTTGCTACCCGGAATAGGCAATATAAGAGTTGCTACCTAGTGGAACGCTTCCTGTATCCATAGAAACCTCTGGTTATACACAGCCTACCACACGCTGAGAGAGGTCTCCGTTATCGAGGGCTACCGAGAGAAGTCTGCGACTGGAGTGTTACCCTTCGACGACGATTATATATGAGAAAGGCGGCAAGAGCAAGGATTACAGCGGCAGCGGCGATACCCGCCAGAACGAAAGGTGAGCTGAATACACCTGCCGGGTTGGACGCGACGGTGAATGTTTTCTTGACAACTTGGGTCTGACCACTACTATCTGTGATTGTCAGTGTCACAGTGTACGTTCCCGATGACTGGTATGTATGGTTCGCCGTCTGTCCCGTTGCGGTTGAACTGTCCCCGAAATTCCAGACGAAATAGTAGGGCGTGCTGCCACCTGATACGGTCGCAGTGAAGCTTGTGGACGTTCCTGCAAGAATTGACGAGGTGCCGATGGTAAAGGTACAAGAGCCGGCGACTTTGCATAGCGCAACCAGAGGATTTACTGTAAGGAATCCATTTTCAATGATCCGGCTGACAGCACTTGTACTCGCTTCTTGAGCAACCACTTTGACCAAAAAGTTCCCGGACGATGTGAAGTTGTGAAATAGAGAAACGGTCTTGCCCGCGGCCGTGGTTACTTTTGGTGTTCCATCTCCGAAGTCGAACACGTAGTTGAAGAGGGTTGACCGAAAGCCCGCGGGGTATGTTGAATTGTACGCGATAGTAGCTGTGAAGTTATCACTCGTTCCAACAATGGGAGATGATGCTGCAGCGGTGACGGAGACAGTGTAAGCAGCAGGAGGTCCAGTGACGTTGTTTAGGAAACTGAGGAGCACCACATTACCAGTAGGAGTAGTTCCGATCTGAGTTTCAGGAGCATCCGCGACCTTCAAAGTCGCATTGTACAGGCCTGCGAAGTTGTAGGTCTCAGGACCAGCGCTCGACAACTGTGTAATACCAACTCCCGACTGCGAAATTGATATGGACGGATTTGAGCAGACGAGCTTATTCAGGGCGCTGCCAGGACACATAGTCCAGCCTCCAGTATACCCTGCGATAGCGGTCGTTACCCCTCCAAGCCACTGACCCGACCAGGCGCCACTCGCAACACCCACAGCAAGAGTGGTGAAAGACGGACTCTCCTTAGAGACCAACGGTAGAAGTCTGGTAATCGCCGTAGAATGAGGCGTAGGAGTTGCCGCGTCATTAATCGTCAAAGTAACCCGGTTGACAACCGGCGGCGGAGGTGTAATCGTCGCGGGGTTTGTAGCCGCTTGAGACTTGGGAACATACGTGGGCGCGTCATTGCTACTGAAATCCCAGTTATAGCTCAACGCTCCTGCGCAGCCAGGGCAAGTGGCCATGGCCGTAAAAGTCAACAATGTTCCCGGAACCTCCAGCTTCGGGGTGAAGGTCCAGTTGGACACGAAGTTCAACACCGCGCCTCCCAGAGTGTTGAAGATGCTTGTGGTGTCAACCGCTAAAGACTGGTCCACGGTGGGAACTATTGTCGGGTTGACTAGGACATCATTGAAGAATGTGATCAAAGTACCAAGACTGGCTCCTATCACGTCGAACCTGACCCTGAACAGCTCAACATTGCCGCTTTGAGGGCTAGCGGCAACGAGAGCTTGAGAGAGACGGATTGTACCGGCGACCGGATCAATCGCCTTTGCGAGAGTAAGAACGAAAGCACCAGTCGGCAAACCGGCGCCGCCCCAGATCAAACCCGTCTGGTCGATCAGAACAGCGTTTAGAACCTTGGGATCATACCTCACACTAACATCAAAACCAGTTATCGCAGTCGTTTGAGCCCCGGTCGTGCTATTGAGGGCAGCTATTACGTCGATAGTCAAACCGCCGCCAGAACCGGGCGTCAGAGTAGTGGGATTGTCTGATACGAGGGGATGTAGAGTAGGTGGTGTTTCCTGATCTGCGAAGTACGTGGCCTGGCAACTCGTGTTCAGGTTCCCGTCATAGTCTGGCCCAGCGTAGGGGAAGGAAGGAGTAGTCACCGAGGATGGAAAAGGAGTTCCATCCAGACTGGAGCCGTAGCCACAATCAAACCCTAGAATGTTAGGGGTGGCGGCGCTCACCGAGGGAATGCCCGGGAGCAATGAATGGAGACCGGAAAAGGGTGAGACTAACGATAGCAGACCGAAAAGTAACGTGGAGAGAACTAGTATCGTAGTCGTCCTTCGAACAAACGGAGTGCCAACTAATTTCATTCTATCTCTGTCCTTGAACGCATGCACTTTACGTGCCTCCTGAAATAAGGGTTGCCGGTGACGGGACCCTAATAATTCTTAGGAGATACACCGCTTCACTTGGGTAACGCTGGGAATCCACAGAATAGAATCCAATAAGGACAACCGAACAATCTAGTAACCCGAGAACCGCATCCTCGAAAATAGGACAAAGGATAGAACCCGAACGATGGAGGCACAATCATGAAGAATCATCAAAGACCCTTGAGACGCATCCTGGTTCTCATTCTGCTAGTCGGGCCGGTATTCGTTTCCACTTCTCCAAATTCACCCCTACACCTAGCCAGAGCAAACCCCTCAATCATAAGAGTTCCCGGAAGCTTCACGACAATTCAAGATGCCGTTAACGCCGCCAACCCGGGAGATACTATTCTGGTCTCCAGCGGCACTTACCGCGAGAATGTGGTTGTAACTAAGAGTCTCAGCATCCTGGGAGCGTCACTTGCTAGCACGATCATAGATGCTTCGGCGTCTGGTCCAGGAGTAAACATTACCAGTACCAGCTCCGTGTATCTCTCAGGCTTCCACATAACCCACACGAGCATATTTGACAATGGTATCGACATCTTCTACTCCACTGACATAACGATTGCGGGAAACAGGATCGATGCCAGTTCACAGACGAACGGCATCTTCATCGTCAGCTCAAACTCTTCAACACTGAACGGAAACATTGTCACTGGAAACCTCTACGGCGTGACGATCATAGGAGGCTTCGGAAACCTCATACAACGAAACAACATTACAGGCAATCCGTCAGGCGACATCTACATCAGAGAATCCACAGGCAACAGGGTAGTGAACAATACTCTCGCGAAGTCCTTGACGGGTTTGATGCTATGGAACAACGCTGACGGAAATATTGTCGCGAGAAATATTATCGCCAACGATACTTCTGAAGGCATCTCGCTCAAGGACTCGCCCTCTGGAGGAAACCTGTTCCTCGAGAACCGAGTAGAAAACAATCGAGATAATTCGAATACTTTGGCCGTGAATATTCAGAACTCAGCAGGCAACAGGTTCTATCACAACAAGTTCGCAAACAATGCAGGGCAAGTATTCGGCGTACTCCCGACCGACCTCACCCTGAACTTCTGGGATAACGCGACAGGGTTGACTTCGTTGAAGAGCGATCCGAAGATCATGTTCGTCGAGAGCAATGGGAACCTTGTTTGGGACTCTAACGAGACAGTTGTCTATGATAGAGACACCAATGGAATGTTCGATCCAGGAGACGTCGTTATCGCGTCGATCAATGGCATGATCCCTTCTGCTGGGACGGTTTTGCAGAAGGATACGAGGATCAAGTTCGTTGACCTGAACAACGACAACACCTGGGAGCGCGGAGAACCAGTGGTCCTCGACGCTGACAACAACAACGTCTTTGACGCGGGCGAGCCGGCTATCGCGGGAGTCGGCGGAAACTTCTGGGACACTTACGCGGGCTTGGACAACGGAAACAACGGGTTCGCAGGAGATGGAATAGGAGACACGATGATACCGACACCGTGCCCAAACGGAGGATTACCATGCACCTCGTCAACGTCAGGTCCGAAAGGAGTCGACTGGTACCCGTTGATGGTCCCATGGAAACCGTCCATCGTGAACGTCACAGCAACTGCTAGACCTCTGGGAGGATTTGAGCCACTCCAAGTCTCATTCGCCGGCTCCGCTTCCGGCGGACTTGCACCATACACGTTTAGCTGGAACTTTGGCGATGGGACAGCGGCCAAACAGCAGAATACGACTCACACTTACTCGTTCCCAGGCCAATACATCGCAACTCTGACCGTGAACGATACGTCAGGAGCGATGGGCTCGAACGAAGTCTCAATCTCAGTCCTGTCACCGACCGGTAACCTCACGTTGATAGTGCTGGACGAGAACATGTTGCCTTTGCAGGCGTCAAATGTTTCGCTCCTGACGACGCCGCTAGGCCAGGTAGGGCTCAGCGCCCTGACAAACAAGACGGGCATCGCCGCGTTTTCGAGGCTGGTTCCGGGTATCTATCTCGTTCAGGCCTCGAGCTCGGGTTTTCGAGCATCGGAGAAGAACGTGACTGTCGTTCGGGGCCTAGCGACCACTGCACAGCTTGTTTTGGCACGGGTTCCGCCGCCGAACAGTTTCCTCGTGGCGCTTGTCGTTGGAGGAGGGGTAGGGGCGATCGCTGGCATCGTTTTGATCTTCTTGTTCTTCAGAAGAAAGAAGAAACGGAAGACCCATGCTGAGGCCATACGGGCGCGGAAGTAGCTGTTTGGTTGTTGACGTGAGGGATGGATCTTTCACTTGAAGTCTCAGGGGCAAAGCTCTTATCCTAATAAGATGTAGCAACTATCTGCGTTGAGAACAGCCATCGTCCTAGTCCTAATTCTGATAACAGGAACTTTGACGGCCAACTTCGCGTTCTCAGAAATCAAGTCTAGCCAAGCAATCAAGGCTCACAGCCTCACGAGAACCCAGATTGGCAGTTCAGAACCGAAGGCGAGAGTCACGGTGGCCGCCGCGGCTAACGTTGCCAACTTTGCCATCATCGCCAACATCGAAGGATGGAATGGCACAACCGGGTGCACGAGTGGAACGCCGAACTGCAATCCCACAATCACAGAGTTCAGAAGCGTCACTTTCACCGCGCAGGTCAACTGGGGAGACTGCTGCACCCACGACTTTGCGATATACACCAAAGGCTTTCCGGCGGCCAGCGTGAACACTGGGAACCCCTGTAGCTTATCCAACATCAACGGCTGCCTGGCAGCGTCATCGAACGTTCTCGGGTCAACAACCACGCTCTCATTTACCCCGACCATTCCCAAGGATGATTTTACTGGACTGGGAACTTACGAGTACTACTGCCAATTCCATCCGGGAAGCATGCACGGAAAGTTCACACTGTACAAGAGCCCAGACCTCGACAATAACGGAGTGGTCAACATAATCGACGTTGCGACAGTAGCCTTCTCGTTCGGCGCAACACCGACAAGTCCGAACTGGAACGCAGCAACAGACCTCGACAACAACGGAGTCGTGAACATTATCGACGTAGCTGTAGACGCGTTCTATTTCGGACAGAACATATAGACCCATAGAGCCGCCGACAAGGTTTCGTGGAGGACGGGCACATGGAGAGTTCATGCCACGCAAAACCGCAGCGCAAGGCCTCCTTTTTCCAGAATGTCGGCTGTCTGGCACGGATAGTGGCCGAATTACGCTATTCAAAGCCTAATTTGGGCTTTGACCGGTCAAGGATTTCCTGCGTTTCCAAGGCACAGGCGGTGCCTTGGAGGTTCGGGTGCCTCCTCAGATTTCGAGATCAGGGCGGAAAATGGGCGATTGTACGCAGGTGTCTAAGTTTCGTGAAGGGCGCGGCGCGGGAAAAACAACCACCCGGGGGGGTCACCTAATAGTTAGCGAAAAAAAATAGTTATGAGAAAAGAAAAGCTATCTTCTCAGAAGTTCGCGAAATAAGATCTGTTGGGGAAAGCGTGAATGTTTTTGAAAAGGCAAGGTTCAGAAGAAGAAAAAATCCGAACAAAAGTCAGGAGAACTGAGTCGCTTCAGGAAAAAACATCTTTCTCTTCTGATAGATGGGAACTGGCCACAACACTCGCATGCAGAAATAGATAACACAGATCCCAGAATGCTTGCACGGTGGAAGATTTTTTCCCGTGCCCAAGTAGTCCGGATCATCCTCTAGCTTAGAAAAAAGAAAAAGTGAGAGGGGATTTGGTCTAGGTTAGATCCGGAATATGTGGGCAGATCCACCGATGGGAGGGTCTACGAAGACCCAGTATGGAACGTTGAGCGCTACCGGTCCACCTGTGAGCTGTACGTCACCATAGAACGCACCTGAAAGGGTTGACGACAGTGTAAGCGACACGTCGACGGTTGCGGTTCCACCCGTCGACAACGTCAATGACGTTACCGAGGGCGTGATGGATGGTCCTGGGACAGCAGGGACTACCGAGACAGTGTATGTAATGGTCGAGGTGGAGACTGAGGTTAAAGTGATGGTGAAGCTCCGAGTCTGGTCTGAAGAGCGCAGTGCACCAAAGCTGAAGCTTGCCTGTCCATTCCCGAGTGTTGACATTGTCGGGCTGGTTTCAAGGGTGGCACTTACCTTAGACGCGGCTGCGAGGTCAATTCTTCCAGCACCCCTGTTCATGGGGTTCGAGAGGGTGCCGCCGCTGGTCGAACTCCTGACCGGTCGGTGAGCTGAGTTAACGAGGGCCGATTTTATCTGTTCCGGAGACCAGTTTGGATGTAGCTGTATTAGCAGTGCAGCGGATCCGGCTACGTGAGGTGTGGCCATGCTGGTTCCCTGGAAGAAGGCAAAGCACGGCGGGCTGGCGCAGGCGAAGCTTGGAACAGACGAGTAGACGTTCACGCCTGGTGCAACGACATCTGGTTTGATCTTGTTTTGTGGCTGTCCAATTCCGACACCTGGGCCTTGTAGAATCGGTGGACCTCTGGAAGAGAAAGATGCGAGAATGTCGGCTCCGGCTCCGTCGCTAAAGAATTCCTGGGGTTTGGTTCCGTCCACATTCACAGTGCCGGGTGCGGCCGCGGCCAAGGTGTTACCATTGGTAATTGACAGCATGACGGCCGGGATGGTTGGAACTGGAGTTGTGCCGTCCTGGGCCATAGCAATCGGGTCGCCCTGCTGGTTGTTGATGACGATCACTCCGATGGCTCCGGCGTTCTGAGCGTTCCGGACCTTTGTTGTGAAAGTACATGTTCCTCTACGGATCAACGCGATCTCGCCAGAAAGGTTCTGGCTGATGGCTGTGCATCCGTTAGACGGGGTGGTCAGGACGTAGGTTGCGGTGACCGCCGGGACGTAGCTTGCGAACTGTCCGACCGCTGCTCCTCCTAAAAGGAAGTCCGGAGACGGCGTGATTCCAATGACTGTCACTGGTATCCCGATGAAGTGTGGATTCGTGCTAGCGCCTACCGTGATCACCTTATCGGCTATTCCGGGGGATTCGATTGTCCCCGCTCCTGGTCCGGCGTTGCCGGCGGCGATGGCTACGACGACTCCCGCGTCGGTCGCGGAGTTCACCGCGTTCACGAGTACATCGTCCGGGTTGGCTGTTCCGCCAAGGCTGAGGTTGAGTACGTCCATTCCGTCTGCGACGGCCGCTTCAACGGCTTTGGCTATGTCGTGGCTGGATGCGCTTACTACGTTGCCGGGGAAGACGTTGTAGTTTCCGAGGAAGGCTTTCGGCGCGATGCCGCTGAGGGTACAGCCGACAAGTGGAGCGCACGTGTTGGCCACGCCTGCTGCTATGCCGGATGTATGGCTGCCGTGGGCTTGAGCTGCGTGTGCGTCAAAACTAGTCCGGGTCTCAAACACTTTAGCGACGATGACCTTGTTGGTGACAAAATTGCACTGCGTGTCGGCGGTGCCGACTGCGGAGTCGATTGCGTCACACTTTGGAAATCCAGCGGGGACGGTGAGCGAGTTGTCAGTTAGGAAGGGGTGGGTCTGATCTATTCCAGAATCGATCATCCCGATTTTTATCCCGGCACCAGCGTTGCTCTGGCCTCCTACTGCATTCCAGAGGGTCGGAGCGCCGATCAAGGTCGGGGATCTGTTCATGTCAAGGTGGTAGAGGTAGTCGCCGGAGACAAAAGTTGCTCCAGGGGCGCTTAGGAGACCTCGCATGTCGTTGCCGTTCAGTTTGACCGCAATGGCGTTCAAGACGACAGAGTAGTCGTCGACAACCTGGACGGTGGGCATGTTGTTTTTCAGCCATCCCTTTGCGGACTGGTGGCCGTTCGCCAAGTATGTCGAGTAGGATTGAGCTGCTGGCGAGTTCAGATCAAGTTTGTGCCCTGGAACCGGCATCGTTCTGGCGTAGCCGGGCAGATGACCATCATAGCTAGCCAGAGGCTGATCCCTCAGGGCGATGATGGCGTGGTCAGCAAGAACACCGTCAGGCGACGGAATCGCATCAGTACGGTTGTCAATCGCAACAGTTAGTGGAGCAAGAGAAAGCAGAGAGAGAAGCGTAACGAGGAAAAGGATTTTTGTTCTCAAGAGATATTTCCGAGGGCTACCATGAGGATAGGCGGGTTTAACGCTTGTGGTAGCATCTCCTTCAAAGCTCAACCTATGGCATTATCCTGACATCGATAGATGTACTCGGATATTTCCGCGGACAGGAATCCGGTCCAACATCGTCCCCTCTCCGACACTAGTTCTCGAGCAACCCATATAGCGCCCAGAGCCGAAACATTTCGCGAACGCAACCCGGCGTGGCTCAGCATGGGAACGGTTGAAAAGTCACCAGAGCAAGACGAGTGCCCGACCTGCGGGGCACTAATCAAAAAAGAAAATCTTAGAGCGCACTACGAGAAAGTCCACCCCAAACGAGCGCTCCCTCTTTCCGGGGACAAGCACCCAGCCGTGCAGTCTCCTCGGGCGAGAAACCACTCCCGGAGAAGACTAGTATTCTACGGACTAGTGATCACAGGCATAATTCTCGTTTCAACAGTGGCTGCTCTGGTTATCAGCGAAAACACGGTGCGCGTTCATATCGAGTCACAGCTCTCGGTCTTGATACTAGGTGCATCCTCTACTGTTCCTTCCGGTATAGGCATCAACCAGAGCCTATGGCGGGACCATAGTCTTGATCATTACGGCGTATCTGGCCACTCGCCTCTAGCGACTCGCGACGCGTCAGGGACAATACGTCTCGACTCGAACACGGTTCGAAACTTTACCCTTCAGGAATTTCTCGGAGTCTGGGGGGAAACGGTTGACAGTAGCCAGGTGGTGGGCTACCAAGTTCCTTCAGGCGACTCCTCTTGCATCGTTGTCAACGGCCAAACTCTTCCCTCTACTGCCGATGTGGTGTTGGCAGACAAGCAGAAAATCACAGTTGAGATCATTCAGGGAATGTGCTCAAGCGTGAGCTAGAGGCCGGCCAGAAATTCTCTCCAATCAACCGTAAGAAATGGGCGGTACTAGACGTAGTGCCGAGTTGTTAGGCCCAGGATCGTAGCCTCTAGTCGTGGTGATGGTGGTGGTGATGACTATGATGGTGGAGGTGGAGTGCAGTCGAGTCGGTCACGGTGACGTTTACGCTAGAGGAGTGAGTCAATTCGTGACCTGTCGCGTTGATCGTTATGGTGTAGGTGCCTAACGTGGTATGTCGTTCAGAGGAAAATTGGATTGTTGCAGACGCGGTTCCATCGCTGGTGAGGAAGATGTTGGAGCTGCTCAAAGAGAGGCTGGGTTTCTCACCGGCAACCGTCGTGGTGGTGTCAACTGCGAGATGCACGATGCCGGAAAAGCCTTGACTCTCCAAGGTAACTTGGAAAACTGCCGATGAACCCGCTTGGATCGCCAGAGAACTTGGCGTGGCTGTCAAGCTGAAACCTCTCACCGTCAGTATTGTGACCGCCGAGTGGGAGAGCGCGCCACTAGTGCCCGTCACAGTGACTATGTAGCTTCCTGGAGGAATCGACGCAAGGGTAGACAGGCGAAGCTTGGAGATCATTGTTGAGTTGATGACCAGGACTAGGGTTGACTTGCTTAGAGTGGCTGAAGGACCGTTGGCGACAACTGGACTAATCGTCACTGTCAGAGTTACTGTCCCGGCGAAATTGAAACTCTGAACTACGATCGTCACGTTACGAGACGTGCCAGCGAAGAGGCTTAGGTGAGTTGGATTCACAGAGACGGAAAAGTCGCCATTAGTAGTGACTGGCGAAATATTGATGAGCTGAAACGCGGATGCAGACTTGGCATTCTGGTCGGTAACTGTGAGAGTCACGTTGTACATTCCACTAGCTGCGAATGATGTGGTGAAGCTGGAGGCTGTACCACTAGCCGGATTGCCTCCGGTTACGGCCCACGCGTATGTGTAGGGCGCGGTACCGCCTGAGACGACCGCGTTGAAGGTGAGAGAGGAAGAAATGGTGCCAGTGGTCGGACCGCTCACTGAAGCGGTGAGGGTCAACGGGGAAATGGTAACCAGCTGGAACGCCGAAGCGGTCTTAGCGTTGTGGTCAGTAACCATCAGGGTCACGTTATAGGAGCCTTTCACAGCGAACGAAGTAGCGAAGCTGGAACTGGTTCCCGAAGCTGGGCCGCCGCCTGTTACTGCCCATGCGTAAGTGTACGGCGACGTTCCACCACTCACGACGGCGTTGAAAGTCAAAGTGACACCGACGATGCCGGTAGCTGGTCCCCTCGCTGAAGCAGTCAGCGCTAGAGGACTAATTGTTACTAACTGGAATGTTTTCGCAGTCACAGCGTTATGATCCGTGACAGTCAGGGTAACGTTGTAAGTGCCTTTGACGGCGAAACTGGTTGCGAAACTAGATGCGGTGCTGCTGGCAGGACTCCCGCCCGTTACTGCCCACGAGTAAGAGTAGGGTGTGGTCCCGCCGCTTACCACAGAGTTGAACGTCAGTGTGGCGCCGACAGTACCGGTTGTTGGACCAGTAACACTAGCAGACGGAGCGACCGGTGAAATCGCTACTAGCTGGAAAGTGTTCGCGGTCTTACCAGTGTTGTCGGTAACTGTCAATGCAACATTGTAAGTTCCCTTCACAGCAAAACTGGTGGTAAAGCTAGAGGCAGTACCGGTTGCTGGGCTTCCACCGGTCACAGCCCATGCATAGGTAAACGGTGACGTCCCGCCTGAGACGACGGCATTGAACGTGAGCATCTGGTTGATGCTGCCGGAGGCTGGACCGCTGATGCTGGCAGATAATCCAACTCCACTTACAGACACCAGCTGGAAGGCGCCTGCAGTCTTGCCGTTGTGATCGGTAACTCTAAGTGTTACGTTGTATCCGCCTGCAGAACTGAAACTGGTTGAGAAACCGGATGTTGTCCCGGACGCAGGATTGCCACCGGTTACTGCCCATGAGTACGTGTAGGGTGTAGTGCCACCACTTACAACCGCATTGAAAGTCAAGACTTGATTGACAGTGCCGGCCGTGGGACCTGTAACCGAAGCAGTCAGGGTGAGGGGTGAGATAGCGACAAGCTGGAACGCTTTCGCGGTCGCAGCATTGTGATCTGTAACGGTCAACGTTACATTGTATGTTCCCTTGACTGCAAAGAATGTTGCGAAGCTAGTTGCTGTGCCGGATGCCGGACTTCCGCCTGTGACGGCCCACGCGTAAGAGTAAGGTGTTGTACCACCAGAGACAACGGCGTTGAATGTCAACATTTGATTGACTGAGCCGGAAGTTGGACCACTGACCGAGCCCGTAAGAGTTGGCGGAGAAATAGCAACGAGCTGGAAAGCGGTTGTTTTCGCGCCGTTGTGATCGGTTACGGTTAGCGTGACATTGTATGTTCCTTTGACAGCGAACGATGTTGCGAAACTTGAGCCGGTACCACTGGCTGGATTGCCTCCTGTTACTGCCCACGCGTAAGTGTAGGGTGAAGTTCCGCCAGAGACGGTTGAGGTGAACGTGAGTGTGGGGCCAACTGTGCCCGTAGTTGGACCGCCAACAGTTACCAACAACACTGTTGAAGAGACGACGACAAGGTGGAAAGCCGAAGCTGTCTTACTATTGTGGTCAGTGACTGTCAGTGTAACATTGTATGTGCTCTTGACTGCGAAGCTCGTTGTGAAACTGGAAGCCGTTCCAGAGGCTGGGCTGCCGCCGGTCACTGCCCATGCATAGGTGTAGGGCGATGTGCCGCCAGAAACGACTGCGTTGAAGATTAGAGATGATCCAATAGCGCCAGTGGCGGGACCACTCACGGAGGCAGTGAGGGTCAACGGGGAAATGGCGACGAGCTGGAACGCGGAGGCGGTCTTTGCATTGTGATCAGTTACGGTCAGTGTCACGTTGTAGGTGCCCTTTACTGCAAAGCTCGTCGCGAAAGCAGAAGCGGTACCACTGGCAGGACTGCCACCTGTAACCGCCCAGGCGTAGGCGTACGGTGTAGTGCCGCCGGAAACAACCGGGCTGAAGGTCAACATCTGATTGACATTACCACTGGTCGGGCCGGTGACTGAGGTTGTCAGAGTCGATGGACTGATAGTCACAAGCTGGAATGCAACTGTCTTGGCACCATTGTGATCTGTTACTGTAAGCGTAACGTTGTATGTTCCCTTCACGGCGAACGATGTCGAGAATGTGGATGCAGTTCCACTCGCTGGGTTACCACCAGTGACGGCCCATGCGTACGTGTAGGGCGAAGTTCCGCCAGACACGGTTGAAGAGAACGCAAGCGAGGCGCCTACCGCGCCTGCAGTCGGACCGCCCGCTGAAACCAGTAGCGCAGTTGAAGAGACGGTAACCAAGTGGAACGCAGAAGCTGTCTTACCATTGTGATCCGTAACCGTCAGCGTAACATTGTATGTTCCCTTGACTGCGAAAGTTGAGGAGAATGTTGAGGCGGCTCCAGATGCGGGACTGCCTCCTGTGACCGCCCATGCATAAACGTAAGGCGTTGTGCCGCCAGAGACTGTAGATGTAAAGCTGACAGGAACATTTACTGAGCCCGAAGTCGGTCCGCCGATACTCGCCGTCAAGAGAAGTGGAGATACAGCCAGAAGCCGGAAGGCAGATGCCTTCGTACTGCTTGCATCAGTCACGGTCAGAGTGACGTTGAAGGTTCCCTTAACCGAAAATGTCGTTGCGAAGGCGGATGCTGTGCCTGTTGATGGACTGCCTCCTGTGACTGCCCAAGAATAGGTGTAAGGTGTTGTACCACCGGAGACAACTGCGGTGAATGTCAACATCTGGTTGACTGTGCCCGAGGTGGGGCCACTGACAGTTGCGGTAAGGGTTGGCGCAGAGATATTGACGAGCTGGAACGTTTCTGCGGTCTTGCCGTTATGATCCGTGACCGTCAGAGTCACATTGTGTATGCCGGGGCTCGCGAAAGATGTTGAGAAGGAAGACGCCGTGCCAGTCGACGGATTACCACCTGTGACAGCCCACGCGTAGCTGTAGGGCGAAGTGCCTCCGCTGACGGTTGAGGTGAAGCTGAGTGTTGTGCCTATGCCTCCAGTGGTCGGGCCACTTATCGAGACGGTCAGAGGAAGCGGGGAAATGCTGACCAGCTGGAATACGATCTTTGTCGCTGCGTTGTGATCTGTTACGGTCAGCGTGACATTGTAGGTACCCTTAGCGGCAAAGGTCGATGAGAATGTTGACGCGGTTCCAGAAGCAGGGCTTCCGCCAGTAACAGTCCACGCGTAGGTGTAAGGTGTTGTGCCGCCTGATACGGCGGAAGTAAAGCTGACTGCAGTATTCACAATACCTGTCGTAGGCCCGCTAACGCCGACAAGCAACGCTAACGGAGTGACGGTGACAAGCTCGAAAGTCTTCGCCGTCTTAGCGGTATTGTCCGTTACTGTCAACGTTACATTGTATGTTCCTTTCACTGCAAAACTCGTAGTGAAACTGGAAGCGGTACCGGTTGCCGGGTTTCCACCGGTCACAGCCCATGCGTAGCTGAACGGAGAGGTCCCGCCGCTGGGAACAGCGTTGTAGGTCAGCATTTGGCCAACAGTACCAGTAGAAGGACCGCTAACAGTGGCGGAAAACGCACCACTGCCAACATTCACCGCAATACGGCCAACCTCCTGAATGTGGGTAACAGATGCAGTAGCAAGCTCTGTCGCTGTTACAGTGACAACGAAACTCCCGGGAGTCGCGAACTTGTGGATTAGGAAAGTTACACCACCAGAAGTTGTGCTGGTACCGCTGCCATCACCGAAATTCCAGACATACTTGAAATTGGAAGAACGGAAGCTAACCGGGTAGGTGCTCGCGTATGAGGGAGTGACTGTGAAGTTGATCGATTGACCAACAGTAATACTGGTCGCGTTCCCTGACACATTAAGGGTGTAAGCTGCCGGGGTACCAGTAACATTGTTTAGGAAGTTGATGAGCACCACATTGCCAGTAGGAGAGGTTCCGATCTGAGTCTCGGGCGCATCGGAGACCTTTAGAGTCGCATTGAACAAGCCCCCGAAAAGATAACTTGTTGCGGGTACAGAGCTAATTTGAGTAACACTGGCTGGCGGCTGATTAATCGCAACTGTTGGGTTCGAGCACACGGTTTTGACAAGTGCACTGCCAGGACACATGATCCAGCCACCAGCATAGCCAACAGCGGCCGTAGTTACGCCTCCGAGCCACTGACCCGACCAAGCACCACTTGCAACACCCACGGCAAGAGTGGTGAGAGAAGGACTCTCCTTCGAGACCAGCGACAAAAGTCGAGTAATCGCCATAGAATGCGCGGGGAGAGCTTGGTCAGTAATCGTCACAGTAACGCGGTTGACAACAGGCGGGGGAGCAGAAATGACAGCAGGATTAGTCGTAGCCTGTGACTTTGGAATATACGTAGGCGCATCGTTGCTACTGAAGTCCCAGCTATAGCTCAGAAGACCCGTACAACCTGGACACGTTACTGTGGCGGTGAAAGTCAACGGGGAACCTGGAACTTCAGGGTCCGGCGAAACGACGAAACTGCCAGCAAGACCCAATCCTGCCCCGCTCAAAGTGTTGTAGATGATCGTCGTATCAACACCAGGAGTGTCAACATTCAAGTCGTTGTGAACAATGACGGTCGGGTTAGCGAGAACATCGTTTGAGAAAGTAATAGGACTACCAGCGCTAGCACCCACAACATCAAACCGGATTCTGAAAAGCTCAGAAGCGCCGCCCTGCTCTGGCGCCGCCACCAGTACCTCGGCGAGCCGAGCAGTGCCACCAACGTGATCGATGGTCTTTGCGAGAGTGAGAACGAAGGCACCGGCTGGGAGACCTGTGCCACCCCAGATCAGACCTGACTGTTCGATCAGGACAGCATTCAGGACGGTCGGGTCATACTTGACGGTGATATCAAAGCCACTCATCAACGTCGTGGCGTTGAGTTGTACGACCACGTCGACCGTAAGGCCACCGCCGGATCCCGGATTGACAACGGCAGTAGGATTGTCAGAAATTAGAGGATGCAGAGCGCCGTCGGTATCCCCGAGATATGTGGCTTGGCAACTGCGGTCTAGGGTACCATCAAAATCAGGCGTGGTGTATGGTGCGGATGTAATCACTGAAAATGGAAAAGCAGCCCCTTCAGTATTCGAGCCATAGGCGCAATCAAAGCCTAGATTGGTGTTTGTTGCTGCATGGGCAGACGGTACTCGCGGAGACAGGGAGTGGTTGCCCAGAAGCTGTCCGGCGAAGCTTCCGGCCGGGACTACCAGGAGGAATGCGAGGGCTACTAGGGTTAAGACGCGTAGATTCTTTCTGCCGCTCATGAGCTCATTCTCCGACCTGTTCAAACTTGACCGGATTTGTTTCAGAGACTATGTCAAGTTCGGTTTCGAAGAGATTGCATTGCACGGCGGAGATTGTGAGAAACAGCATCGAATAGCAAGGGGACCCGTGCACTAGATAAGATTTTTCCGAATACGAACCGGGACGTGTATCGCTGGATTCCGCTGTAATGACTTCGATAACTGTGGCAATCCAAACATCGCAGATTATTCATCTGAACCCCAACTGGTTGATAGAAGCGTGCTGGGATTAGTGCTTGGAGCCTTTCCCTGACTCGCCTATTGACTCGAGGAAATCTGACCTGGAATAGAGACTATGCTCCCCAGCCGAAGAATGACGCTTCAAGGGCAACATCGAGAATGTTGACTACACAGTCGTGATTGAGATCCTCGGGTCCCATGGACTGCCCGAAATAATTGGCGACAAGGGCGACATCGAGGATATCCACTTTGCCGTTGTGATCTACATCCGCCTGAGGGTTCCAGTTCGGGCTGTTGACTGTTGTTCCGAAGTAAAGTGCCTCAAAGGCGACATCGGTGATGTCAACATCACAATCGTGGTCGACGTCTGGCGTTACTATCTGTGTGCCAAACTTGCCCGCGACTCTCGCCACATCGAGAATGTCCACCCGGCCACTCTTGTCAAGATCCTCGGGAATAGGAAGCACCGTGGCGTTGCCTGCGGCGGCCGAATTGTTGGGCAGCAGGCGCGTTGACTCTCCAGGGACAGGGAGCACGATCACTACGATCAAATACTTGTTGGGGACCACTTTGCTCGTGTTCCAGGACATCTGAACAAAAGCAGATGCTCCCGACTTGACGGTCGTGGTCACCGTCTTGAAGAGTACGCTGGTCGCGTTCTGATAGTACGCGTTGATGTTGACCGTCTCGTCGTAGCTTCCAGGGTTGTTCGCGCTGGCGTTCACCTTGACAGTGCCCCCCTCCATCAGGGAGTTGGGTCCCGCTGTCGCGTTTGACGCTGACACGTCATGGAAAGGAATCGGGTTGGAAGTACGCACCCACACGTCATAATCGGCGCCGCAGCTTGTTAGGTCTGTGCCCCAAAATACGTACATCATCTTGTCCCGGTTGTAGTGGATCGCTGCGGGACGGCTGTTCTGGATCGTACAACCTGTTGGGTCAACGGTGAACGTGACTTCGGGGGACCAGTCTGCACCCTTGTTAGTGGAGGTCTCGTAGAAGATGTTCTGCTCACACCCACCCGAGATTGGGACGCATCGGGTCCAGAATGTCCACATCGTGCCGTTTAGATCCTGCATTATCCACGGCTGATAGTCGTCAGCCGTGTTAGTAGTCAACCGAAATTCAGCAGACCACGCTGTGTTGTAGGTTTTGTAGAAGACATCAAGGTTACCGAACCGATTTGCGGCATACATATTCCAGATTGTTCCATCGTCAGCTTGGAAGACCGAGGACTCCTCTTCAGTTCCACCTGTGGTGAATTGTTTCTCTAGGGACCATATTCCGTTGTTGTAGGTCTTGGTGAAAATGAATCGAACGACGTTCCCGCCTGAGAGAGCTTCTCTAGTCCAGTAGAGCAACAGCGTACCGTTTCTCAACTGTGAGAGAGTTGGGGTGGAATCTCGTCCCTGGGGTGCAGTAAGTCTGATCTCGTTGGACCAAGTCCCTGCGGCGTAGGTCTTGTAGTAGAGAGAGAAGTTTCCGGCCTTGTTTGAGGACCAGACTAGCATGACGTTTCCGTTGGCGAGCTGTACAAGAGCCGGGCTCGCACCACTGGCAGAACTGCTCGTCAGTTGCTGTTCTGGCAGCCATGATACCGAATTGTACTGTCTCATCCAGATTGTGAAGTTTGCAAGGCGTGAGGACTCGTACGCGACCCAGAGGTTTGACTTGGAGTCTTCCATTACATAGGGCTGGTCTTCAAGAGACCCGAACGGGGTGAGACTCGTGCCGGATGACCAGGTCGCAGCCTGGACAGGATGGACGGATATCAGGCTTGTCGCGGCTAGAAGTTCTAGCGTAAGAAGAATTAGCAGCAACAAAGTGGATGTTCGTCCTCGAATCATACCTCTGACCTCTTACTTAGGAGGGATGTTTCCCCGAAAAAAAAGGGGATGGTTACCGAGGTTTTCTCGTGTCACTTTACCTGGAACGAGGATGACTTGGTCGCAGCGAGAGTGTACGTGCTCGTGTCGGTGTTGGATGTGTTGGTGGTGAAGCTTAGCGTCACTTCGAAGTTGAAGGTCTTGCCTTGGTCGAGCGGGCTGAACGTGTGAAAGACACTGATGTAGATGGTCTGTCCTGCCCCCACTAGGACTGGGCCGGACTGTGCGGTGAATGGGCAGATCGTGTCGCAGTTCCCGCTGACGTTCACGTTCACGAGGATCGGGTAGCTGTTCGGGTTGGTAACTTGTACTGTGAAGTTCTGTGTTAGCCGGTTTCCGCTCACGAATAGGTTGTGCGAGAAGGTCACTGTGCCCATGATGGGCGCCGGGAGGATGGTGAGGGTTTGGGACGATGTGCCTTGGGTGCCAAGTCTATCCGTGACGGTTAGAGTGGCCACGTATGTGCCCGCGACCGCGTAGGTATGGGTTGTCTGAGTGAGCGATCCGCTCTGGGTCGGGGTGCCATCTCCGAAGTTCCATGTGTACGTGACGATGGGATCCTTTGCAACAGTCGAGAAGCTGGCTCTGCCGTCGAATTTCAGCAATAGGGTAGCCGACAGAACCTGGCCGCTTTGAACTGCTGAGTTTGGAGAGACGCTGAAGATGGCGAAGGGAGAGCTTGTGGTCTGACCGGGTGCGACTGGGACTGTCTGTCCGTTGATCGTGACAAGTATGGTGGCGTTGTTGGTAGCTGGAGCCGTTAAGGTGAATGTTGTGGGGTCGAAGGTCAGACTGTTTCCTGCAGTGATTGTCGTGGTCCCGGTTACTCCGGCAAAGGTTCCGGACCCGACAAGTGTCTCGCCGACTGATCCCGTAATCACTGTTATGGTGACTGTGCCGCACTTGACGGTTAGCTGAGTGTCAGCGCCTACTGATAGGATGCCTGCGCCGCCGCAGACACTGATCGACGCGGGGGTCAATCCGCCTGCCGAGCCTGAGGTGATCAGGATTCCTGCGCCGCCAGTGGCTTCTTGGACTGTCAGCTGGCATGGGATAGTTGGGCATTGGTCTCCTCTTGAGAGGGTTGTTCCGAATGTCGTGCCGCCGAGCGGGACATCGGTGAAGTCGTTTGAGAAGACTGTGGGTTGAGTGTCAACGTTGTCGAAGATTCCGTCGCCATCGCTGTCCTGGGTAGTGACGGTCGTCACTGTGATGGTGAAGGCTGCGGATGTCGCGGTTGCTCCGTTGTGGTCAGTTACTGTCACGGTGACCATGAAGGTTCCAGCCATTGTGTAGGTGTGAGTTCCGGTCGTACCGGTGCTACCGTCGCCGAAGTTCCAGGCGAAGGTGTAGGGCTGGGTTCCGCCTGATGCGGTCGTGGTGAATGTGACGGATGTTCCGGTTGTGGTAGTTGACGGCCCGGTTATCGCGGAAATGGTTAGGGCCAGAGGCGAGATGTTTACCATCTGGAACGCTGTCGCAACGGCGCCGTTGCGGTCAGTTACTCTGAGCGAGACGGTGTATGTGCCCTTGGTCGAGAAGCTCGTTGAGAACGAGGCTAATGTTCCACTCGCCGGACTGCCGCCTGTGGCTGTCCAACTGTAGGAGTAGGGTGTTGTGCCGCCAGTGACCGTTGAGGTGTAGCTGAGGGTTGCGGCTACGGTGCCTGTAGCAGGACCGTTGATGCTTGCCGTGAGAGTCAACGGCGAGACGTTGACTGTCTGAGATGCCGTCGCTGTTGCGCCGTTGTGGTCGGTCACTACGAGCGAGACGGTGTATGTGCCTTTGACCGCGAAGCTGGTCGAGAAGCTGGCGGCTGTTCCGCTGGCTGGACTGCCACCGGTTGCTGTCCACGAGTAGGTGTAGGGTGAGGTACCACCGCTTACTGTCGAAGTGTAGCTGAGCAATGCATTCACGCCTCCGGAGGTCGGGCCGTTGATAGAGGCTGTTAGGGGTGTGCCCTGGGCCATGGTGATCTCGAATGCTGATGCAGTCTTGCCGTTTTGGTCGGTGACCGTCAACGTGACGTTGTACGTGCCCTTGACTGCGAAGCTTGTGGTGAAGCTGGAGGAAGTGCCGCTCGAAGGACTGCCGCCGGATGCCGCCCACGCATACGTGTAGGGCGCTGTCCCACCGGAAACGGCAGAGTTGAACGTGTATTGGACACCAACGGCGATGATGCTTGGACCGCTGACGCTTGCAGTCAGCGTGAGCGGGGAGATGATTACCCGCTGGAAGGCTCTCGCTACCGCGCCGTTGTGGTCTGTGACCGTTACGTTAACGGTGTACGTGCCTTTGACCGCGAAGCTGGTCGAGAAGCTGGCTGATGTTCCGGAAGATGGACTGCCGCCAATGGCGACCCACGAATAGGTGTAGGGCGATGTTCCACCGTTCACGACGGCGTTGAAGGCGAGGACTTGGTTCACTGCACCTGAGGCTGGACCGCTAATCGAAGCGGTGAGTTGGAGTGGACTGATGGTCACAAGTTGGAATACTGTCTTGCTTGCACCGTTCCGGTCAGTTACGGTTAGTGTGACGTTGTACGTGCCCTTGACTGCGAAGCTCGTGGAGAACGTGGATGCCGTTCCGCCAGCCGGACTGCCGCCTGTAACTGCCCATGCGTATGAGTAAGGTGTAGTGCCTCCAGAGACTGTTGACGTGAAGCCTACCGCTGTGTTCACCGTACCTGTTGAGGGGCCGCTAATGGACGCAGCGAGTGCAAGCGGACTTACGGTGACCAGTTGGAACGTGGTTTTCGTCGCGCCGTTGCGATCAGTTACGGTTAGTGTGACGTTGTACGTGCCCTTGACCGCGAATGTAGTCGAGAACGTGGATGCCGTTCCGCCAGCCGGACTGCCGCCTGTAACTGCCCACGCGTACGTGTAGGGTGACGTGCCTCCGCTAACAGTGGAGGTGAAGCTCAGCAATGTGTTGACGGAACCAGAAGTGGGACCACCGATGGAGACAGTGAGTGGTGTTGACGAGATGCTGACGAGACGGAATGCAGAAGCTGTCTTGGCGTTGCGGTCTGTTACAGTCAGAGTGACGTTGTATGTTCCCTTGACGGCGAAGCTCGAGGAGAATGTTGCTGCTGTTCCGCTAGCCGGACTACCGCCTGTCACCGCCCACGCGTACGTGTACGGTGATGTTCCACCGCTAACAGTGGAGGAGAAGCTGAGAAGAGTGTTGATTGTGCCAGAGGTTGGGCCCGTGATGCTCGCAGTTAGTGCAAGCGGCGTGACAGCAACCAATACGAAGGTTGTAGCTGTCCTCGCGTTGCGATCTGTGACGGTCAGTGTGACGTTGTATGTTCCCTTCACTGCGAACGAGGTAGTGAACGAGGCCGAGGTGCCCGAGGCTGGACTGCCGCCGGTTACTGCCCACGAATAGGTGTAGGGTGACGTTCCACCACTAACTACAGCGTTGAAGGTGAGCATTTGGTTGACTGTTCCAGATCCCGAGCCGCTAATGGACACAGTTAGTGCAAGTGGACTTATGGTAACCAGTTGGAATGCGGTCTTTGTCGCACCGTTGCGATCTGTGACTGTTAGTGTGACGTTGTACGTACCTTTGACAGCGAAGCTGGTCGAGAAGCTGGCTGACGTTCCGGAAGCAGGACTGCCGCCAGTGACTGCCCACGCGTATGTGTACGGGGAGGTACCACCGGAGACAGTGGATGTGAAGCTCAACAGCTGGTTTACTGTTCCAGTCGTTGGTCCGGTGACGCTTACGGCTAGTGGAGTCGATATGATATTGACAAGCTGGAATGTAAACGCAGTCCTTCCGTTACGGTCTGTTACAGCAAGCGTAACGTTGTATGTTCCTTTCACTGCAAATGTTGTCGAGAATGTGGATGAAGTGCCGCTAGCTGGACTACCGCCTGTCACCGCCCACGCGTACGTGTACGGTGATGTGCCTCCGCTAACGGTGGACGTGAAGCTCAGCAAGGTATTGACCGAACCAGAAGTTGGACCACCGATGGTATCTGTCAGGACGAGCGGTGAGACTGTTACGAGCTGGAAGGCATGTGCTGCCGAACCTGTGGTCGGCGTGACAGTCAGTGTCACATTGTATGTGCCTTTGACTGCAAAGGTTGTCGAGAATGTGGATGCCGTTCCGCTAGCTGGACTACCGCCAGTAACTGCCCAGTTGAACGTCGGGGTGCCGCAGGCGCTAGTGATAGCGTTGAATGTCAGCAGTTGGTTTACGGTGCCAGTTGTCGGTCCGCTGATGCTGGCGGTGCATCCGCCAGAAATGGTGACTAGTTGGAACGTTGTTGCGGTTCTTGCATTGCGATCCGTGACTGTTAGCGTGATGTTGAAGGTGCCACTGGTGGCGAAGCTTGTGGAGAAGGTCGAGGCTGTGCCGCTGGATGGGTTACCGCCAGTTACTGCCCAGGCGTAGGTATAGGGCGACGTGCCGCCATTAACGGCTGACATGAAGCTCAAAGTAGCGCCTGGAATGCCTGTGGTCGGTCCGCTAATGCTGGCCGTCAGGGTCAGTGGAGATATCGTTACGAGCCGGAATGTCGAAGCGGTTCTTGCATTGCGGTCAGTGACTGTTAAGGTCACATTGTATGTTCCTTTAACAGCGAATGTTGTCGAGAAGCTCGAAGCAGTACCGCTAGCTGGGCTTCCACCCGTTACTGCCCACGCGTAGGTGTAGGGCGAGGTCCCGCCTGTGACGGTAGAGGTGAAGCTTTGCAGAGCATTAACAGTGCCAGTGGTCGGACCGGCGATGCTAGCGGTTAGTGCAAGCGGCGAGATTGTCACCAGTTGGAACGCAGTCTTTGTCGCAGCGTTGCGATCTGTTACGGTCAGTGTGACGTTGTATGTTCCCTTCACTGCAAATGTCGTCGAGAAAGTGGATGCAGTTCCAGACGCAGGACTACCGCCAGTGACTGCCCATGCATACGTGTAGGGTGAAGTTCCGCCAGAGACTGTTGATGTGAAACTTACTGCAATATTCACGGTTCCAGTTGTCGGACCGCTAACGCTTACCGTCAACGCCAGAGGCGAGATCGTGATCAGCTGGAATGTAGTCTTCGTCGCAGCGTTGCGATCTGTAACAGTCAATGTTACGTTGTAGGTACCTTTTACAGCGAAGGTTGTCGAGAATGTGGAAGCTGTTCCGCTAGCTGGACTGCCGCCTGTAACAGCCCATGCAAACGTGTAGGGTGATGTTCCACCGCTTACCGTGGAGGTGAAGCTCTGCAGAGCATTGACCGTACCGGTCGCCGGGCCACTGATACTCGCAGCCAACGGCGTCGAGGAAATCGCGATCAGCTGGAACGTGGTCTTGGTCGCAGCGTTGCGATCTGTAACAGTCAAGGTAACATTGTAGGTGCCTTTCACTGCGAAGGTGGATGAGAATGTGGACGCTGTTCCACTGGCAGGACTGCCGCCAGTGACTGCCCATGCAAACGTGTAGGGCGATGTTCCACCTGTGACAGTGGAGGTGAAGCTTTGCAGAGCATTGATTGTGCCGGACGTAGGTCCGCTTATGCTGGCGGTCAGCGCGAGCGGAGAGATTGTTACCAGTCGGAAGGCTCCTGCCGTCTTTGCATTGCGGTCGGTTACTGTTAGGGTGACGTTGTATGTTCCCTTCACTGCGAACGTTGTCGAGAATGTGGAAGCAGTACCACTCGCTGGACTACCACCAGTAA
>Ga0137396_10000006_pt1 | contig 61523 bp, 48 predicted proteins | sample czc16metaG_FD_108284 | JGI IMG/M metagenome (GOLD analysis project Ga0137396, IMG submission 108284) | Vadose zone soil microbial communities from Angelo Coast Range Reserve, California, USA - czcobulk3.16 metaG | ecosystem: Environmental > Terrestrial > Soil > Vadose zone | place: USA...
ACACCGGTATCGGTATCCCGCAGGACAAGCAACGCATCATTTTCGAGGCATTACAGCAGGCCGATGCAGGAACCAGCCGCAAGTACGGTGGCACAGGTCTGGGGCTCGCGATCAGCCGCGAACTTGCCAGTTTGCTGGGAGGAGAAATCCAGTTACGGAGTACGCCCGGAAAAGGCAGCACGTTCACGCTTTATCTGCCGCAGACCTATGTGGGGCCGTCCGCACTTGGGTCCACGGGAAAGGACCGGAAGACCCTTTCATCGGTCCCGCCCTTGCAATTGTCCGCTGTGAGCGTCGCCGAGGGGGCGGCCGAACGCCTGGTCGACGATCGCGAAACCTTGGAGCCAGATGACACGGTCTTGCTCATTGTGGAAGATGATCCCCATTACGCGCGCGTGCTGCGCGATCTTTCACGCGATAAGGGCTTCAAGGTGCTCGTCGCCGGCGGGGGCGTCGAAGCGCTTGTGCTCGCTCGTGAGTATCATCCCGCCGCGATTTCGTTGGATGTCTTCCTGCCGGACATGTTGGGCTGGACGGTACTCAACCATCTGAAGCAAGATCCGACCACCCGTCACATCCCGGTGCAAATGTTGACCATGGACGAAGACCGCCAGCAAGGTCTGGCGCGCGGGGCATTCTCCTTTGTCACCAAACCCGCCACCCCCGATGGACTTGCGGCAGCACTGACCCGGATCAAGGAGTACGCGACCCCGCGTCGCAAACGGTTGTTGGTGGTGGAGGACAATCCCGCCGAGCAGATGACCATTCAAGCGCTGCTCAGTTCCGACGACATCGAGGTTTCGGTGGTTACGACCGGCACCGAAGCCCTGACCACTCTTGCCCGGGAGGACGTTGATTGTGTGGTCCTTGACCTGCGTCTCCCTGATATGTCGGGCTTTGAAGTTCTTGAGCACCTGCGCGACACCCCCGCTCTGAGTGATCTGCCGGTGGTGGTCTTCACCGGCAAAGAACTGTCTTCGGAAGAAGACGCGCGCTTGCACACGCTGGCGCGCAGCGTTGTGGTGAAGGGGGTGGAGTCCCCGGAGAGGTTGCTCGACGAGACCGCGCTGTTTCTGCATCGCGTGATCGCCGACCTTCCTCCGGAGAAGCAGAAGATGCTTGACCGTCTGCACCGCTCCGATGAGGCTCTGGCCGGCAGGAAAGTGCTGGTGGTCGACGACGATGTCCGCAATATCTTCGCGCTGAGCAGCGTGCTGGAGCGGCGGGGAATGACCGTGCTCACAGCCGGAACGGGCCGGGAAGCGATTCAAACCCTTGAGTCAACACCCGGAGTGGCCATCGTGTTGATGGACATCATGATGCCCGAGATGGATGGATATGAGACCATGCAAGTGATCCGGCAAAACGCGACGTTCAGCCGCTTGCCGATTATCGCGTTGACCGCGAAGGCGATGAAGGGAGATCGCGAGAAATGTCTGGAAGCAGGCGCGTCGGAATACCTGGCGAAGCCGGTCAATACAGATCAGTTGCTTTCCGCGTTGCGGATGTGGCTGCACAGGTAGTTCTGTCCACAGGGTCGGAAGAACTGAAACGGGACGACACCACGAGAAACCAGGAAACATGAGCGAAAGAGTCAACATTCTCATGGTCGACGATCAGCCTTCCAAATTGCTCAGCTATGAGGCCATACTGAGCGAGTTGGGCGAGAATCTGATCAAGGCCACTTCTGGCAGGGAGGCTCTCGACTCTCTCCTCAAACATGACATCGCCGTCGTGCTCATGGATGTAAGCATGCCGGAACTCGACGGTTTCGAACTGGCCGAGATGATTCGCGAACATCCGCGTTTTTGTAGGACGGCGATCATCTTTATCTCTGCCATCCATCTCACCGACCTGGACCGGCTCAAGGGCTACGAGCGCGGCGCGGTTGACTACATTTCGGTGCCGGTGGTTCCGGAACTGCTGCGGGCGAAAGTCAGCGTATTTGCGGAACTGCACCGCAAAACGCACGAACTGGAGAGTCTGAATCGCGAGCTGGAACAAAGGGTGCTGGACCGGACACTGGAATTGGAGAAGAAGGCGGAGGCGCTGGCGCAGCTCAACGGCGAACTGTCAGAACGAAATCAGGAACTCGATGCGATTGTGCAAACTGCTCCCGACGTGATCTTCAGTAGCCAGCCAGGCGGGCGTCGGGACTACTTTAGCCAACGCATGTATGAATACACCGGGGCTGCGCCGGATTCTTTGAATGGTTACGCCTGGCTGGATTATGTGCACCCCGACGACATGGAACGCATCAAGGCGCATTGGAATCAGTGCACCCAATCGGGCGAAAGCTACGAGTCCGAGTATCGCTTGCGCGATCGAAATGGCCGATATCGCTGGTTCCGAGCCCGTGCCGTCCCGGTACGGGATCGTGAAGGAAGGACTCTCAAGTGGTATGGGATCTGTTCTGACATTCACGATAGCAAGCTCCTGGAAGAGTCCATCCGGGAGACCTCGAGCGAGTTGGAAAAAACCGTACGCGAGCGGACGGAAGCGCTCCGTCGCCTTTCCAGCCGCCTGATGACGATGCAGGATGAAGAGCGGCGCCGGATCGCACGGGAATTGCACGATAGCGTAGGACAGGAGCTGGCGGCAGCGAAGATGGCCTTGGACGGGATCATACTGCGACCCTCGGTCCAGCCAGACCAGTCGCTCGTTGAAGCCAGCAGCGGCGTTGATCGGGCCATCCAGGAAGTTCGCACGATGTCGCACCTGTTGCATCCGCCTTTGCTCGATGAGGTCGGTCTGGTTTGGGCGCTTCGCTGGTACCTGGAGGGGTTAACCAAACGGAGCGGCATCGAGACCTCCCTGGAAGTCGAGCCGGCCACGTTTTCCAGGCTTGCGCCGGAGTTGGAAACGGCTGTCTTCCGCATCGTTCAGGAGGCGCTGACCAACGTTTTTCGGCATTCAGAAGCGAGCCAGGCGCAGGTAACTTTGACCCAGACAGAACGCCGGGTAGTCGTCACGATTCGTGACAACGGCAAAGGCCTTCAGGATGAGACCGTCAACTTGCAGCCCGGAAGCGTGGGCGTGGGTATCGGGGGGATGAGACAGCGGGTCGAAGAATTTGGTGGCGAATTGCAACTCGCCAATGGAAACCCGGGCGCGAGGGTCGAGGTGATCATTCCCTTGAGCGCGCCCGCTTCCCAGCCCGTGCCAACGACGGCGTGATGGGAAGGCGGGTTTTTCCGGGCCGGGCATCTCGTGGGTGCGAGCGCAAAGCGCCTACAGGGAACAATGGATCGCGGCTGCGTAGGGTCCAGGCTATAGTGCGTGGACGAATACCCTGGATTCCCGGTCGATCTGCGTTTTTCAGCGCTGGCAGCCTGTTTTGCCACGAAAACTGATGACGAAAGCCCGAATCCTGATTGTCGACGACCACGAAATCTTCCGACGGGGCCTCCGGTCGCTTTTGGAGACCCATCCGGACTGGGACGTGTGCGGTGAAGCGACCGACGGCCAGGAGGCAGTCGAGAAATCAAAGGACCTTCAGCCGGATGTGGTCGTGCTGGATATCACCATGCCTCGTCTCAACGGATTGGACGCCACCGGCATGATACGGAAAGAAGTTCCTAATGCCAAAGTGGTGATCCTCAGTCAGCATCAGCCCGGTCTGATGAAGCAGGTGGCGCTGACGGCAGGGGCCGGCGCTTATGTGACCAAGTCCGAGGTATCCCGAGAACTGCTGGCAGCAATCGAAGGCCTGATTTCATTGGAGCCGAAAGCCGGCGAATCCCGGCGTTGACCTGACCCACCGCACCGCTCATTCGGTCCAACCAATACCAAACTGGAGTGGCAACCTTGCTCTGATACTCACTCCGGAATCGTCTCGGACACGGATGAATGGGTGACGGGCAGACCGCAAGAGCGGCCCCGGCTGGAAGACCGTGACTGTGATCGTCGCAGAAACAGTCGTAATCGGTGTCGCGCCCGATGCAATTGTGACTTCGAGTTCCCGATCGAACAGCCCAACTCACCAGCAATCTCGCCGTGGGCCTTGCCCTCCACGTCATGCAGCAGAAAAACAGTTCGGTAGCCCGGAGGAAGCTGTCCCAGAGCTCGATTGATTGTGATTCGATCGATCGCCCCTTTTAAGCGCAGATCCTCCACGGGACATGCATTCTTGAGCGGGCTTTCGCTGGAATCATTGGAGGAGCCACTGGCTGCAAGCGAGAGGAATTTCAGAGGTTTGGCGCGCAGCCGCATCAAGACTACATTCACGGTCAGGCGATAGAGCCAGGTGGACAGGGCCGATTCGCCCCGAAAGGTGGAAAGCTGGAGAAAGCACTGCAGGAACGCTTCTTGGGCGCAATCTTCGGCTTCCGTTTTCTCCCGCGTGATGCGCAAGCAAACAGCCAGGACCCGGGGCTTGTGGATCTCGTACAGGCGGGCAAATGCTTGCTCGTCACCCAACCGCGCTTGTTGCACGAGCTGCTTTTCGGTCAGCCGTCGGACCTGTTCGGTGGTCATGCGCCACTCTAGGCAGAAGTCGAGGTTGGCGACATCGGGTCGTGGCTGTACGGAGGGTGGCGTCGGTCCCTGAACCGTAGTCTAATGTCCCAGGAGGGCCTCGACGGCTGGGCGTGGGTCGACCAGAATCGAGTGCGATGGACCCAGGAACATGGCCGCCGACCGGATATTGGTAAGCAACCCTTGGGAACGCTTCCGGAATCCGAGAGATCGGTCTTCCGGGTCGCAAGCGGGCCAGGCCTTTTGGGGTTGAGAGCAAGAGGTGATTATGAATGTTTTTCGAATCCTGATCGCCGACGATCACGAGATCGTCCGGCGTGGTATCCGCGCCCTGCTCGAAAATCACCCGGGGTGGGAGGTGTGTGGCGAGGCCATCGACGGCCGCGTCGCGGTCGAAAAAACACGTGAACTGCGCCCCGATCTGGTGCTGATCGATGTCGGCATGCCCAACCTGAACGGTCTGGATGCTACGCGCCAGATTCTGAACACAGCGCCCAACACGCGTGTGCTTGTTCTGACGGTCCACGAGTCGGAGCAGATCGTACGCGATGTGCTCGAAGTGGGGGCCCGCGGTTTTGTTCTGAAATCGGACGCAGCCCGCGATTTGGTAGCGGCGGTGGAAGCTCTTCAGGGCAGGAGCACCTTCTTTACATCCAAGGTCGCAGAAACGGTGCTTCATGGATATATGAATCATCACGTGGTCGACCCCAAGCCTTTCAAAAGCCGCCTCACGGCTCGCGAACGTGAGGTGGTGCAGTTGCTAGCCGAGGGGAAGACCAGCAAAGAAGTCGCCGTGGCTCTCAACCTGAGCGTGAAAACGGCAGAGACCCACCGCACCAACGTAATGCGCAAGCTGGATCTGCATTCCGTCGCTGACCTCGTTCGGTACGCGGTTCGGAACAACATCGTGCAGGTCGTATGACAGGGATCGGACTACTCGAAGGCGGACCTTTTCCTGCGGTCGTTGCTCGACGGCTGGTCGTTTCGCAGGCGCCAGCGCAAAAGCGATAACCAACCGCAGCCGATTGCTCAAAGACCGCAAGCCCCTTTTGGAGGGCCAAACGGGAAGGCGGCTGCAGGCAGTGCGGAATGCCGCTCGCACTGCGGGACAGGATTTGGCAGCTTGCCTATTTGAGAGGTTGATTCCCGATGTGAGACGCTTCCCTGAGAATTGGCATCAGGTAACGCGCATCCCGGAGTTCGGACTCGAAGGGCGCGGTTCCCCGATGCGCCCTACGAGTCGGACCTCGCTTAATCGCTGCCAAGACTCTATGCAGCGGATTTTGACCTGGATTTCACCGCCCGAACGACGTCCTTCCTCGTGGAATTCTCCATCGATCCACCTTGGGCCGCGGAATTAATGTTCTCCGATAGTTCTGTCAGTTTCTCGTCTGCCTGTTTCTCTTCTTCCAACGTTTCTTTCAGCAACCCGAGATCTTCCGATCTGCCAAGCGTTTCCGCAAAGGCACAGACCGTGCCGTAAGCGGCGATCTCGTAGTGTTCCACCCTTTGCGCGGCCGAGATTAGGCCCGCGTCGAGGACGTTTCCTTCAAACTCATCGATAAGCTCTCGTCCCTCCTTAAGGATTCCTTCCATCCCGACGCATTTGCCACCTTTCGGGTTCTGCTCAAGGTTCCTGAAGACATCCTCCAGTCGGCTGACGTGGTTCCGGGTTTGCTCCAGGTGGGTTCTGAACGCCTCACCCAGGGCCTGCGACTCTGCGTTCTTGACCATCTTCGGAAGAGCTTTTACGAGTTGTTGTTCGGCGCTGTAAAGATCCTTCAGTTGGTTGACGTACAGGGTGTGGAGCGTGTCACTCGGCATGGTGCCTCCCGAAATGGATTGGAATCAGTGCATGGTTCGATGGGGGTTGCGGTCTTCGGCAGCCACCTCCGCTTTCACGATCGAACTCTCGATGTCGAAAGGGAATCGAGTCTGGTCAGTAGAATTCGCAAGACGTCGCTGTAAGGTTTGTACTGGTCCAGACCGTCAAGACAGCAGCGCGGCAACTGCAGACGAGACAGGCACTATTTCGAAGGTCCTCGAGAGGCGTTTAGAGGCGGGTCAGGTGCTCGATTTCGTCCTGGACGACAGCCATCGTCCGCCATTCTTTTCCCCGGGCTCTTCGACAGGAGCATCCTGGTGTGACAGTCGGCGTAGCTGCTGCAGCACGGCCTGTGCCTGCTGCAGAGCGAGTTTCTCGTTGGTGTCGGCCGCGGGCTGGCACCGGATCTCCAGTTCTCGCTCAAGGACAGCCAGCTGCGCCTTATCGATCCGGGTCAACAGCCTGAAGGCGTGCTGTTCGAACAAGGCAGATTCGTACAACCGCGTCCAGTTCTTCTGCCTCCAGGGCGTGAGGTTGCGCACGTTCCCCGGGCGATCTCTTCCCGCAGTGCTCGCATCTGGAGCGGCCAAGATCCTCAATCAGGCTGCGTCGGCCGCCTTGGTGGGGCACCTGTGTTCACAGTGAAGGCAGGATATATTCGAACAGGCACGGCAAAAAGTCTCGTGCTCCTCGCATAGGGCGATGCCGCAAGTTTGGCAGACTGCTGTGGCAACCGCTCCGCAGGGCGGCTGGGAGAGGCCGCTGGAAACGACACTGAACTCGCACCAGCGTTCCGAATGGATGATGAGAGCCACGGGATATCAGATGCCGCCTGTCTCCGGGACGTGATTCTTGCGCTCGCTTCGCGAGCTTTGTATCGGGTACTTACTGCAGGGTCGCCCAACTTCCCTTAGTAGAGCTTGAAACTGACCTCCACGTTGATTTGGACTGAAACCGGCTGGCCATCCTTGGTGGCTGGGCTGAAGCGCCACTGTTGCACGGCCTCGATCGCTTTCTTGTCGAGACCCATGCCAATTCCACGCTGGATGCGGATCTCTCGAGGCTTGCCATCGGTGCCAACAATCATGCCCAGTACACATGTGCCCTCATATTTGGCTTGCCGCGCCTCTTCGGTGTATTGAGGGTCAGGGGTCGAGATTGGACGGGGTGCCAGGACGCCTCCGCCGACGCGAAACACGCCTCCGCCGACTCCTCCTCCGCGACCCTCGCCGATGCCCGGGCCGGTGCCCTTGCCAACCCCGCCGCCGGATCCCGATCCGATGCCCCCTCCGGAGCCGGTGCCGTTTGAAGCAAGCTGACTCGGCATCGCGGGGGCGGCTGGGTCGCCCAAATTGGGGAGTCTGGCCGACGAGACGTCAATCTTGGGCGGAGTAACCACCGTGGGCTCGGCCGAAAGCTTGGGATGCTCGTTGCGAACCACCATCGCGGGAGGAGTGATCTGCTGGTCACTCAGCTTGGGTAATCGCCCTTTGGGTGCAGGCAGCTTACTCAGGTCGCCACCACCGCCACCACCGCCCGCCTCCTGCTGCGCCGGGGGAAGCATGTAGGCGTCTTTCGAAGGCGCAATCAGCGTCACATGTTCCGGTACGGGGGACGCCGCTTGTGGTTGTCTTGCGGTTACCAGCGATGCGGCGAGCACCCCCGCAATCGCGAAAAGGTGAACAATGATGGATACGAATGCGCTCCGCTTCCTGGACTCTGCATAGCCCCAGGAGCCTCCAGGCACAGCCCCCAGGGGCGTGCGAACGCCGACGACTGTCGGTGTTGGCCGGAGGGTTCGAATCTGGATCGGCGGTACTGCAGATTCGTAGCGAACTTTTAGTTGATCCACAAAAACCCCTCACGAGAGCGGGGACACCCGTCTCTGGACTGGAGTCTACGGGTAGAGGGCGGCCGAGGGGATAGAGTCCAATCTGTAGAGGGGATAGAGTCCATTCTGTAGTCGGCGCGCTCCTCGGTCATTACCTTGTGAGTACGGTTTTTGCGGGATGGGCCTCGGGTTGGGCGACAGGGTAACCTTTGGAAACCGGAACGAGTAACCCAGAAAACCAAAGGGATTTCCCCCAAAAAGGAGCGCGACAATGGCTGGAAAGAACACGGCGGTATTCGGCATTTTTCCAACGCATTCGGAAGTAGAGCTCGCGGTCGATGAACTCAGACGCAGTGGCTTCCGCAATGTAGACATTTCTGTTCTTTTGCCTCAGAACGTGGGGTCAAAGGACCTTGCTCATCAGAAGGCAACCAAGGCGCCTGAAGGCGTAACGGCCGGCGCGACCACGGGTGCCGTGCTGGGAGGGGCCCTGGGGTGGTTGGCCGGAATCGGGGCCCTGGCGATTCCGGGGCTTGGTGCTTTCATCGCCGCCGGGCCCATGGTGGCCGCTCTGGCGGGCGTCGGTGTCGGCGGGGCGGTGGGCGGGGTCGCAGGAGCGCTGGTTGGCATGGGAATTCCCGAGTACGAGGCCAAACGATACGAAGGGCGCATTAAGGAGGGAGGAATCCTGTTGTCGGTCCATTGTGATGACTCACAGTGGGTATCCCGCGCCAAGGACATTCTGAAGACAACCGGAGCCCAGGATATCTCGTCGACCGGTGAAGCCAGTGCTGACTACATGAAGACGGATAAGCCGCTGCGCCGGGCAGGATAGCGAAGATCCAACAAGGCAGACCGCGCAGCACGTGTCTGCGCGGTCCGCCGGCTCCACCCGCAAGATCGGGCCACCGAAGCTGGCGCTTGCTCACCACACCCCTTTGTCATCACCCGTAAGGCGGAAGCTGACGAACGCTGCAGTGGCCAGGATGGGGAGCAAGCTAAGTCGTACCATTGCGTGGAAATCATGCTTCCGCCCGTTGCCGACCAACTGACGCAAGAAAAGATTGGCGCCTTCCGGCACGATTGGCACCCGGACAAACTTTTGGCCCATGTAGGTTTGCCTGGAATTGAACTGGGCAGCCGTTGTTATAGTGGGCGGCAATTCTACGGATACGCTGCCATAGAACAGCCCGTGCTGGCGGACGATCGCGAGCAAGGTGGCAACACCGGGCCAGATCGCGCCCTCTTCGGCGGTCAATCTCAGTTGGTCAAAATCGACGCGATTTTGTGCCAGCAGACCAACAATGTTTACGATGTCGGTCAGGCGAATGTAGAAGTGGCGATACATGCGCTGCAAGGTCGCGATAACGATGCGATCCTCGGGCATCGGAACGGGGAAGACATGCCGGCCGACCTTCTCACGGATTCGGCGCGCCAGGATCCGCTTGGCCAGAGCTTTCTGTTCCCCGGTCTGCCCCAGACAACCTACGTGTACCTCGACCAATTCGAGCAGGCCCGGAATCCGAAAGTTCCACTTGCTGGCAAGCCGGTCCCCCCAGCTTTGAGGCTGTGTTCGGGCGCCAAACGCACTTTCAAAGGTGTGGCAGACGGTCTGTTCCGGGGCGTGCACCAGCAGATCCAGATCGCTCCCCGTGTCGGGCCAGTGATCGAGCGTTTTCATGACCATGATCGGATGTCCAAGCCGATCAAATTGGTCCACGATCGCCGTTAAAGCCGCGGTCGCCGTTTCGACTCGCTTTTGTTCTTGGGAGAGGACGAAATGTATGTGTTCAGCAAAGTGACGTCGTTTTGCCCTGGGGAACTGATCCTTGAGGACTTCGGCGATGCGCCGGAGAACGCGCTGGTCCTGCGCTTGCTGGAGAAAATCCCAGAAGGCCGCTTCGTCGAGGCCGAACACGTAGTCCAGTTCGCGGTCGAACCATTGTTGAGCAAACGGGTGCTGCCTGGCCGGATTCCGGTCCGCCAGCAACAACGTTCCCATGGCGTCGAATGTCCTGCTTGCGGACTGATCCGTCCTTCGCATGTAGCGGCCTCCTGGTTATGACCTGGGTCGCGAGCTCCCCGAGCAACGACCCGGACCGTCTTCGATCGATGTTCCCTCTTCGTAGTCATTCCAGGTGGCGATCAACAGGAATGGCATGGGGCGCGCCGGATCGTCATGCTCGGCAAAAACCCGAAGAGTGTCCTCCAGGGTTTGGCCGCAACGGCGGTCGATACGCCGATTCAGGCCCCAGGAGGCCCGCGAGTCATCGAACCCCGGCCAAACCGTGCCCACCGCAATCTTGCCTTGATTCTGGGACTGCATCTTCTTGTAAAAATTCTGGAGATATTCCTTGCCCCAGTCGCTGCCGTCGGCCGTCCAGCCTTTGGGCCCTGGGTGAACCCATGCATATTGGCCGTCAAAAGCGTCGGCGTAGTTGGCAGGAGGTTCATCTTTGTACAGCAGGATCGGAGCAGTCTCCCAACGATTCACCTGCTCGCGAACCTGGTGCCAATCGGTGTTGCCACGCTTCGGAAACACAAAGATCACCGGCCGTCCCTGCTCAGTCAAATACGCATCGCGTGCCTCTGCGCCGGGGCCGATATATTTCTTGTAGGCGATATCCATTGCTGCCCGGGCATCTTCGGTGGCATGGCCATCGTCTTCTTCGGTTTCGTCGTACATGAGCACGACATGAAAGTGGTCTTGGCTCGCGATCCTCTGAATCAGCGCGTAACTGCGATCGAGAAAGGGATGGCGCGTGCCATACCAATCGATGGCGAACGCGTAAATCCCCATGTTCTTGGCCTGCTTGATCTGTTTGTGAATCACCGCGGGATCATTGCTGGTGTAGTCAATCTGGATATGGTCCGGATCGCCAAACCACGGTTGGAATGCGGCGATCACCTTTGGAGTTTGCTGAGGCAGAGGCAGGCTTCGCAGGACAGAATCATGCCGGCTCATGCGGCCGCAAGCGTTTGGAAACGAGCTGGCCACGACGACGGACCATAGGAGAACATGCTGGTAGGCTCTCATTGCGATTCGTGCCGAGGCTACGATGTAGATTTGCGCGCGCAGGGTTGCATTCGGTCCGGGGGGTGATTTCGGTGCAATCCTGGAAGGTGCCGACACACACTGGTTTGCGTCAGAACGCGTTGTCCGGGACTTCCTCAAGAGACCGGACGTACCAGCGGTCTGCGCCCGGCGTCATCAGCACCAGATATTTCTGGGTTGAGTTGCTGGTCGAGATCGCCTTGTCGCCATCCAAAATCTGCATCTCAACCTGTGCCTGATCCTGCAGTTGCATTTCTCCCCCATCGGGTGAATAGAAGACCGCTTTCACCTGGTGGCCCCGATCCACGTAGCGGGTTCTCAAGCCAAGCTTCTGCTGGTCGGAAATTCGCTGGCTCAGCCGATTCTTTGCTTTGCCAGTGAAGTAGTCACCCAGCAGATCGGTTCGATTGGTCTCGAGAGACTCCGCAAGGTCCTGCCAGGCCCGAGCGTAGGCTTGAGTCACGGTTTCACCGGTCCGCTGTTCGATGGGTCGCGGACGGATGGATTCAGCATTCATGGTGACTTTTGGCAGCGAGGCTGCGCGAACCGGGGAAGAGGAAAACTCGAAGCCTGAAATCAGGGTGATGCACGCGGTGAGAACTCCGACCACAGGCGTGACCCGCAGCGAGGCTGCTGTCATGGTTGGCCCCCGAGGGAAATCTCGTTCCCCAGCACGACCCCGCACGCGACCGAGATCCGCGCCGGTCCGGACACCGAAAACTGGGCACTGGCCACGCCCTTCTTGATCGGGGTATCGACGGTACTTCTTCCGGCGCCATCGATCTTGGTGAAAGAGACAACCGTTCCATCAGGGAGAGGATTACCGCCGCAGTCCCGTACCGGTTCAGTTTGCAGTCTCACGTTTCGAGGGCCGGACGTGGCTTGCATGCGAAGGCCACAAGCCTCGGAGGCGACCTGCTGGATCACTCGTGTCTCGGCGTTTTCTCCGACCGAAGCCAGCACCCGCAGGGGACCCTGTTTTGAGGTCGATCCCATTTGCAGCCACGCGATGCCGAGCTCAGTCGGAACGCGGCGGTTGAAGGGCTCGCCGACCCCGGGGGAAAAACGAAACGCCACCGAGCTTGGTTCCAAAACGGTGTTCTCGAACCGATCAAACACCAACGCGGTGGCATTGATCGCGTTGGCCGTGTTGACCGGGACACGGGAGGGATGGACCAGAAAGCTGAAGCGTGCGGGGGAAGCGGGCAGGACTTGAAAAGCCGCACTCGCGCAACCACTTGAATCGCACGCAATTGCCTGATAGAGGCCCGAAGAAGACAGGTCCGAGCCCGGAATCGATACCTCCTGCCCGAGCTGGACCGTTCGCTTTACGGCATGACTTGGACCCAGCAGGTAAAACGTTGCCGTGCCAGCCCCGCTGGTCGCGATCGACACAGGACTCCCGGCCGCAACTGCAGACGGCGGTCTGAGACCGATCGGTTGTCCGATCGCCGGAAGCGCAATCAAAACCAACAATAGACGAGCAGTCAGAAGCGCATTCATCATGATCTCAGACGGTGGGAGCGATGTAGTGGTTCACCACCACGTGGTAGCTTTGCAGGCGGGCAGCGACATCGTCTGGAATGTCGACTGCAAAAGGCACAGGAGCCTGGGGAAGGAGGGCTTGACCGAGATAACCGTCGTTCACCCAAATCACCTTGCCACCCGAGTCATAAAACACCGCCAGCACTTGCGCAATGTTCGCGGTCTGTCCGCTCTGGTTGACCAGAACACCCTTCAGAATCTTGCGCCCGAGGGCATCTTTGGCGATGTTCTGATTTTCCACCGAGATGACGGGGTCGGCGCTCGCCGGTACCAGCAGCGCTCGCACATCCATGCGCACACTCTTCACTTGGCTCAGCCGAACACCCGGGAAATCAACGCGATATGGAGAGATCTGCTTGGGAAGTAATCGGTGCGAGATCGCGTCGAAGCTGCCTTGTTCGTCCAGGGAGGCGCCGTCGGGCTTCAACAGGGTCGCATTCACATTCAGGTAGGCGGGAACCGTATCCTCGTTCTCGACTTCCCCCAGAACGACTACCCGGTCGGGGCGTTCAACCGCGTTCATGGACATGATCCGAACCTGGGGCGAGTCCACACTGCCTCCACCCCAATCGTCGGATCGCCGTCCAATTACGTCCCAACGCAAATAGTTCACCGGCACCACCTGCAGGGGCACGACCGGAAAGTTCGGCTTGGCCCAAACGACCCGCCAGATGTTGCCATCCCGGATTACCGACAGATCTCGGAGTTCTTCGAGTGAACCAACCGCACTCGACCAATTCATGCGGACACGCAGGGTGGAGTGGCTCTCATCGGCATGCAGGGGCCAGACATCAAAGCTTTGCAGGTTCGAATAGGTCCGTAAGCTGCCGTCGGTGCCGGCGATCTCCGCAATAAAGTCCGACTTCTGGATGTCATTCCTATGATCCAGGCTGGCATAGGCGTCATCCCAATTGTGTGCCTGAATATCGGCCATCAGGGCTCGGACCGCCTGCTCGGCGGTAGCCGCCGAGCGCTCAGCGCGCAATGCAAAGCCCCCGGCACCCGACCATCCAGCGGCCACCAGGGCGGCTGTTGCCAGCACAATGACGAGCGGAAGAACGCGTCTCATGAATGCACCCCGGCGGCATAAACATCCTCCCGGGACGGCGTGGATATGGTCACCACCTCGCCGCCTCTCGCCGTCCGGTCGGGCAATAGCAAGGCAAGAAGAATGGCGAGCATACTGCTGCCAATCGGCAGGAGGCCCCAGATCAATCCTTCCCAGGGAGCCGGAACCGTATCCGAGACGATCTTTCTGGCGGGCGGAACATCGTCCTTCGACCAGACCGTGATCGAGCCGGAATCGTAGGCCTCGACCTGACGCCATCCCGCAAATACCAGAAGCGGGTTGTAGTAGGGGTCATGGACGAAGATGAACTTCAGACCGTAGCGATTCGCATGCTGCAGCATTGCACGCAGGGAGTCCATGCCGGCGGCTCCGAAGAACTTGGCGCTGGTCAGCTGGGCGGCGCCAAAGCGCGTCATCTCGGGTAGAAGGCGGGCTGAATTGTATTCTCCGTCAATGCTGTTCGCTTTGGCATAGGTGGAAACCTTGGAAAGAGAATTTCCGAATCCGAGAGTGAGATAGCGGTACTGGTCATGTCCGTCGCGGTTGAGGAAGCTGACGACCGAATCAACATTCAGGCCGCCGGTCGATCGGAACGGGCTCCAGGTCAGCCACCCGAGAGTCAGCGCGAGCGTGGCGACAGCCGCAGTGGCCAGCGTGAAGGCACCGGGATAGTGAAAGCGATCGATCAAGTCCTCCGCCAGGAGGCCGACGATGGGCAGGGCAAGCAGCGTTGCCCACAGGGTAAAACGTTCAAACGTCAAAATCTCGAACGCGCGACCGAAGATCCATCGCGGCAGCGGCGTGGTGCCACCCAGGGCAAGCAGGAATGCAACCCAAAAGGCAATGAGCAGGATGCGCAGCCGAGGGACCGATGATCCTCGAATTACGATGAAAGGCAAGGCCAGGACCAAGGCTCCGTAGGGCACAACAAAATAGTTCACCCCGTGTACCCAACTGAGGAGGTAGTTCAGTCGGCTGCCGTGCGGAATCGGCATCTGTTCGATGGGGTGACGAACGATCGCGATCCAGTAGGGGAGGAGCACGACTCCCACTCCAATGCAGGTCAGCACCACGAACGTGAGACCTCTCGCAAGAACTGCCGGGGTGCTGCGCCCGTCTCGACGAGCATCGGAAACAGCCAGCCACAGCACGGGGGCGGCGAACAGGATCGACCCGAAGATGAGAGTGACATGGTGGGCCGACGCCGCCGCCATTGCCAAAACCACGCCCTTCAACAGGGCGCGCCACTGGCCGGAGTGCGACCACTGGTAAAAATAGGGAAGCGCCAGAAGATACAGGGGGGCCGACATCATGGTCGGCAATTGCCCTGCGGAATACACCAGGAATGCAACCGTGCCGGCGAACACCGAAAGCAGAGCGGCCAGACTGGCGGCGCGCTCGTCCACCCAGAGCCTCGCAAAGCGCCACGTGCCCACCACCAGCAACACAATCGCCACCAACTGCACCAGCATGAAAGCTTCCGTGAGTCCGACAACATGTGACAACAGGGCGATCCACTGGTGCGTTAGGGGAGGATAGGTGGTCTGCGAGAACCCCCCGAACCACTTTTCGTTCCAGGGATCAAACCAGTGTTGGGCATAGTGCGAGGCGAAAAAGATGTGCAAATTGGCGTCGTACGATGTGGAAGCGGGCAGCTCCATGAGCAACAACGGGCCATGAATGGCCACTGCCAACAGCACGATGAGAGCGAGCGGTATGGGCCCGCGCAGGTAGCTTGCTTCTGAGGCCAAATCAGTAACCCCTTGTAACGCTTTCCTGAGCGACCGTTTGATTCAGAAACCTGGCCGGGAGGTTGGATCAAAATGCGACTCCCTTGACGCCTTTTTCCCCCCCGGGGCAACCAGCGTTGGAATGGCCAACCGCAAGTCCTTTTTTCCGCATCTGATGGCCGCTGTCTTTGGATCTACCTGCAGGGAGCGGCTAACCAACCAGTGAGTGCTGCCACAACAAGCGTTACGCGTCGAGCGGGTTTCATCGCAATCCTCACCCTCGGGGTCTGTGCCCCTGCCTTCGGCCAAACTTTCGAAGTTGGTCCCCAGACCAACAGTCCCCCCGCGGCACCCACTCGACGAAATCCCGCCCGCACCGGCCCACAAGACTCGGGGATGGGTTGGGGCTCCAGCATCGAAGTAGCCCGCGAGGCACGGGCAGCACAATCGGCCTTGCAAAAGAACGACTACCGTTCGGCGGCGTTTCATGCCGACCACGCTGCCAAGGCCGCGCCCCAGAATCCGGACCTGTGGTTCCTTCTGGCCTACGCTGCCCGGCTTGCCGGCCAGTACGCCAACTCCGTTGATGCCTACAAACGAGGTCTTCAGGAGCGTCCGTCGTCGATCGAAGGCCTCTCCGGCCTCGCGCAGACCTACGCCAAGATGGGCCGAAGCGCCGAGGCTCAGCAGATTCTCGAGCAGGTGATCGCAGCGAATCCGAAGAGCGAGGCGGACTTGCTGCTAGCCGGCGAGCTGGTTCTGTCGAGCGACCCGAAGCAGGCCCTGGTGTACCTGGAGCGCGCGGACGCCATTCGCGCGACCGCCCGCAACGAGCTGTTGATGGCGCGCGCCTACGACCGGCTGGGAGACCAGAACCGCGCCAAGGAACTGCTCGACCGTGCTCGCAGCACAGCCCCGCGCGATCCGGACGTGCTGCGTTCGGTGGCGTCGTATTACCGCGATACCGGACAATACGACCTCGCGGTGGCCACTCTCAAGGCCCTGTCTTCCGAGTCGCCAACCTACCTTTCGGAGTTGGCTTACTCCTATGAGCTGGCAGGGAAGAAGTCGGAGTCCGCCGAGACATTCCTGCGGGCCGCGAATAAAGCGCCCGCCCAGGTTGACCTCCAGCTCAGCGCGGCGCAGGCGCTCGTGAATGCGAAGCAGCCCGGTCGGGCAGAGCCGCTTCTCGAGCGCGTCGAGGGTGCGGAACCGAATCATTACCGGTTGCACGCGGTGCGTGCAGAAATCGCGCGTTCCCGACGTCAGACCGACATGGCGGTGCGCGAATATAAACTCTCTCTGCAGGCGATGCCAGCTTCGGTGCCGGAAGGGACGCTGTACCCGATCGGCATCAGGCTGGATCTGGCACAGCTCTATCGAGACACAGGCGAGCCCGCTAAGGCACAAGCGGAGGCCGAAACGGTCCGGGCGGCGCTTGAACAGATCGACATCACGGGACCGACCCGTCCTGAATTCCTGCGTTTGAAAGCGGCCTGCGCGGTCAGCCTGGGAGACTACCAGGAAGCAGACACCGACCTGCAGGAAGCGCTCCGACTCCAGCCGTCGAACACCAACGTCTTGCTCAACTACGCCAACCTGTTATGGAAGACGGATCGATCCGATCAGGCGCAGAAAGCTTATCTCCAAGTCCTCGAATTGGATTCAGGAAACTCTTCCGCGCTGGAATCTCTCGGTTACCTTGCGCGCGAAGCAGACGACGTGAAAAGCGCTCGACACTACTTCGAGACCCTCAGCAGTCTGCAGCCGGATGACTATGTGCCCTACCTGGCGATGGGGGATATGTACAGCCAGGCCCGGGACTTTGCTCAGGCGCAAGTCAGCTACGAGAAAGCCTACCGGCTGGCTGCAGACAATCCGTTGATCATCGCAGGAGCAACCAATGCCGCGCTCGAAGCCCATGACACTCCCCTTGCAAAACAATGGCTGGATCGCGCGACCAAGGCCGAACTGGCAAACCCTCAGGTCATGCGCGAGCAGGAACGCTACCTGACGATCACGGGAAACTATCAGGAATCCGCCAAGCTCGGTTACCTGGTTATTCAACAGCTGCCGAGAGACCCGGAAGCCCCGGTCTACCTGGCCTATGACCTGCTTTTCATGAATCGGTACGACGATGCCATGGCAATCGTGCAGCGCTTTGAGCCTATCCTCCCCAAGGATCGCGATCTTCCTCTGATCGCCGGATATGTTCACGCGCACAACCGCGACTATCGGGCAGCCGTGAATGAATTCACACAGGCGCTGGCGCGGGATCCGCAGATGGCGACCGGATACATGAATCGGGGCTACGTCTGGAACGATCTTCGGATGGCAACCAATGCCGAACAGGATTTTCGAAAGGCGATCGCCCTTCGTTCCGACTATGGAGAAGCTCATCTCGGCCTCGCCTACTCGCTGCTTCAGTTGCGGCGCGCACAGGCAGCTCTTAAAGAGACGGAAGTGGCCGAACGGCTTTTGGGCGAATCAGGCAGTCTCCACCTCGCCCGTGCGGAAGCCTATCGTCAAAGGGCAATGCTGGCCGACGCCGAGAACGAGTACCAGCATGCGCTCCGCTACCAGCCCGTGGATGAACTGACCTATCTCTCTCTCTCGGATACCCAGTACCGTCTGCGCAAGTATCCGGAGTCGATCGAAACGTTGAACCGCGCGCTCAGTGCTTTCCCCAACGACTCTCTGGCGAGCGCCCAGCTGGCGCGCTCCTATGCGAAGCTTCACCGTGACCAAGACGCGATGAGAGCGATTCAGACAGCCGAGAAGGCGGGAGGAAGCGACTACAGGATTCTGCTTGCCACCGCCGATGCGCTGCTTCTGATGGGCAATCGCGACCAGGCGATGGAGCGCTACAGTCGTGCCCTTGAACTGTCCGACGCAGATCGACTGCACGTCCGGTTGGCGCTCGCACGTTCCTTTGCTCAGGGACACCGACGGGCGGAAACACAGCAGCAGGTGGCCTTGGCGTTCGCAGAAGCGCGCGTGACCAATCCGGAGGTCGTCACCGCCAACGACTACCTCGATGCCGCTGACATCCTCTTGTCGGTCGGCCAGTTTGCGCTCGCCCAGCGGTTGTTCGCCCGGGCTGAGGGCCTCGGAGCCGACCCGCTCGCGGTGGCTACCGGCATGGCCAATGCATCGCTGGCACTGGGCGAGACGAGCAATGCCAAGACCCTGCTGACCGGCGTGAATGTGGACGACATGACCGAAAAGCAGCAAAACTATCCCTATCTGGTTGCTCTTGGGAACGTCTACCGCCAGGAAGGAGACAACTATCGAGCCTTGTCTCTGTTGGCGCAGGCGAACGCGCTCGAACCGGATGATCCCGCGGCTCGGACCGGAGTGAGCGAGCTCGCCGAGGACGAGGGCCGGCAGCTTACCGAGAACATCGGCATTGGATCAGAGTTCCAGGTTGCTCCTATTTTTGAGGACGAAAACATCTACCAGATGGACGCACGGCTCCGGGGATTTCAAAATGGGGGGACCCTGCTGCCGACTCCGCGTCACTCGGTCGAAACCTGGGCCGACGCGCGCTATCATCTCCACCTCGGTTCCTTTCCAGTCATCAGCGGATTTGTCGCCGAACGGAATGCTCGCGGAACCATCTCGATTCCCAGCCAGCTTCTGATTCAGAAACGCAATACTCTCGACACGATCTTCAACTTCGCCGTGAACCCGGTCGTCCGCCTGGGTAATCTTTGCCTCACAATAACCCCGGGATTGCAGTTCACTCTAAGGCGCGACACGCTCGATCCATTTGACATGAATCAGAACCTGTTTCGTCAGTTTCTCTATGTGGCGAGCAGCCCGATTGGCAATTGGCTTTCGTTCTCCGGAAATCTGATCCGGGAGGCGGGTCCGTTCGCGCAACAGAATCTGCACTCTCGCGATCTCTCCGCCGAGATCGATTTCCGGGTGGGACGCCCCTGGAGTAAAACGGCGCTTGTGACCGGTTACAACACTCGCGATCTCCTGTTTGGGCCTGCGATTCACGAGTACTACACCACGGGCATGTACGCGGGAGCCGAACGTAGATTTGGGGAGAACGTGCGGCTATCAGCCGCGGCTGAATACCTGAGAGCGTGGCGCGTTGAGGGCGGCCAGTTTGCGATTGCCCAGACTCTGCGACCCAGATTCGGGCTGGATGTCAAAGTCGGAGAGCGCTGGTCGGTGAATGCCGCCGGCTCGTGGTCACAGGGAAAGGGTTTTCACTCTTACGACAGCGTGAATGCCGGGGTGCTGGTGTCCTATGTTCGGCAGCTGCGGGCGGTACGAAAGGACGGCGTTGAGACCGCTTCGGTTTCCTACCCCATGAGGCTTTCGTTCGGTGTTGAGCAGCAAACCTTCTACGACTTTCCAGGCCACAGCCGAACCGCGATCGTTCCGGTTCTCAGGTTGAAGTTGTTCTAACCGTCCCTATGAACCTCGGCGACCTTGAGCGAGCCCAAGCGCGGAACCTGTCCGAAAGCATCACGGGGAGAATTATTGGTGGATGAAGCTGGGAAGGCCGGGGGAAAGCACGGAGAAGGGGGGCCCGCAACCACCGTCGCGCCCCCGGTGTCTCTGGTCGGCAGCGGGCTTACATTCCCTGACCACAACGGTCGCATCTTGCTACGCACGCGGATGTTGCATGGCAGCCTGGTTCTTTTGTTCAGTACCGGGCTGGTAAGCGCCACGAACCTGTTTTACAACATCGCCATTGCACGCGGCCTGGGAGCCGCCGGTTTTGGGCAGGCGACCGCTATTTACACCCTGTTAATGCTGCTGTCGGCCGTCACTTTGGCCTTCCAGTTGGTCTGCTCGAAGTTCGTGGCGAAAAACGCGGACCTACCCGCGAAGTTCCTGATCTACCGGGACCTTCTGCGACGCTCGTGGTACACCGGGGTGGTCGTGGGAGCCGCGCTGGTCCTCAGCAGTTCTGTGATCACACAGTACCTCAATCTTCCCCGGTCAAGGGACATCGTGCTGCTCGGCCTCGGAACTGCTGTCTACATACCGCTCGGGGTCCGGCGCGGGATGCTACAGGGCCTTTACGATTTCCGCCGTCTCGCAGTCAACTTCGTGCTCGAAGTCCTGGTGAAGTTTGGCGCGGCGCTCGCCGTGCTGCATCGCGGATGGGGTGTAACCGGAGTGATCGCTGCGGTAGTAGCCTCGATTTGGATCGCGTACGCGGCGGCGGCCCCGGGGTCGAGACCGCAATCCGAGCCTGGAGGCGTGATTCCGGCTTCATTTCGGGAAGGGATGCAGGCCATTGTTTTTTTTGTCGGTCAGGTCATTATCAGTAATTTCGACATTCTTCTCGTCAAGCACTACTTCCCGGCCGCTGTTGCCGGACTGTACGCTGCTGTCGCTCTGGTTGGCCGAGTGGTGTACATGTTGTCGTGGTCGGTGATCAGCAGCATGTTTCCGGTATCGGCGGCCAGTTCGCATCAGCAAACAAGCCGCGCGGTCCTGAAAAGCGCCGTCTGGTTGGTAACCGGGATGACCGCCCTGTTTACGCTTGCAACCTGGATGGCTCCGCTGTCGCTCTGGAAAGCTGTTCTAGGTGAAAGATTCCTGGACGCGAGCCATGCGCCGTTCTCCTCCTTGCTGGTCTCCTACAGTGCGATGACCAGCATCTACTCGGTGGCTGTGGTTCTGCTCACGTTCGAGATGTCCCGCAAAATCGCCAATGCGACCTGGGTCCAGCTGGCCTTCAGCACCCTTCTCCCGGTGGGGATCTCGCTGTTTCACAACTCCCTGCAGCAGGTAATCATGGTCCAGCTGTTGCTGATGCTGGCCCTGTTGTTTGCCGTCAGCGTTCCTTTCTGGGCGGAAATAGCGTCTTCGTCGGAAGATACATCGGTGCCGCCTCTCTCATCCGGCTTCTTCAAAGTGCGGGAAGTCTCCGAGCACGAGGTCATCTCAGAATTCCTGAGAGCGGAGTTTTATCAGCCTGAGTTCGATCGCTATCGCAAGGCGGTCGGAAATATTGTCTTTCATGGAGACCTCAGGAACGAGCGCGAGAACGCGATCCGGAAAGCGTTGTTGTTCCGGCGGCGCGGAAGACTGTGGCGGGAATTGCCAGAAAGCACCCGCTGGTGGGAGATCGAGTTGCGAGCGTCCGATCTTGCGCGGCTGCGTGCCTTCCCCAGAAAGCAGTGGCGGAGTTTCGCCAAGGGTGATTTTTACCTTGTCCGAATGATCGAGCGGATTCGAGCCCGGGTTGAGTCCGCGGACCATAGCTGGTTCACAGAGAAAATGCGCTCTGTGGCAGCCGACCTGCGAGGCGATGGCGTTCCCAATTCCGTCCTGCTGATTGGGGTGGATGAGAACGGTCCGCTGACGATCATCGAAGGCAACCATCGGATGGCGGCGGCCATGTTGGTTTCGCCAGCGGCCGTCCATGAAACGTTTCGCTTTTATTGCGGATTGTCGCGCGAAATGACCAGCTGCTGCTGGTATCGCACGGACCTGAGAAGCCTGGCTCGCTATGGCGGCAATATCATCCGCTACATGTTTCACGATCGGGACTGCTTCGTAGAACGAATCATGCGAGAGGGAGCGGGCCAATTCATGGATGGTTGAGTTTTTCGCTCTCCGGTCCCCGGAAGCAGGCCTTCAGTGCTGTTGACCAGGCGCCGGATCGATGGTTTGCGCCTCGTACTTGCGCCCATCGAATTGCGCGTGAATGACGACGTCGGCTCCCTCTCTCAATTCCCGCTTGCCGGCGGGAGACAGCGAGTCCACTGCTACCTCGTGGGTGTCGGCGTTGCGTGGGTCCGCGATGGCGACGAAACCCGCGCGAAAATCGACGAACGTGATTTTTCCTGCAAAGGTAAAAGAATCTCCAGGGTGAGCCAGGATGTCAATCTGCTGTGCCGTGTCAACGCGCTCCGTACTTGCCCGAAGCACAATCTTAACCAGGGTCCCATCGGTTAGGAGCGAAGCCAGAGCGGGCCGGTCCCCCATTTGAATTGCCGTCTGTGAAGTGACCCGCAGCGGAAGCAGTTCTCCGGAGATGGCATCGCGAACGCGCAATATTGATTTGTCCGGATCGTAGCTTGTCACCTGTCCCCGAACCTCGCCCACCGCCGGCTTGGCATCCACGCGAATGGTCTTCGCGAAGATCCTGCGGTTCAACAGGATGGTGTCGGCGTAGATCCTGGTCCCGACCTGAATCTCCCGTGCCGGAATGGTGGTCTCCTCGCGAACCACCCTGGTGCGCACGTCAAAATCTATCCTGACGTCTCGACCACCAAAGGCTCGGACAACCAGCTGGTCGCGGATTGGGTCAACCCGGGCCACGGTGCCGCCGATCAGACTCACTGTGCCTTTGGGTAAAGCCGGGAAATCAAGCCCGGAATCTCGATCCTTAGGGAGGCGGCTTTCGGCACGCGCGCTGCCCGGATCGGCCACCGCGGGCGTCTGCGCCGAACCGGGCTGATGGATGGCAACGCCCATGGACAGGAGGACTGCGAACATGCGGTTGGAGCGCATTCTGCGCCTTGGATGAAGACCTGCACGCGGGGGGTTGGACGAAAAAAATCCCTGGTTGTGCAAACCGTCCCGTGGTGGATCGCATCCAACGCTCGGTCCAGAATCGACTCCGGATCGAAGAAACGGTGTGCATGAGGCGCGAGATCGTTCCCGTGATGCTGCTCATGGTCCTTTGTGGAACTGCAATTTTCTTGCAGGCGGGCGATGTGCGCATCAATTTGCCTAAATCCAGCCATTTGACTCCCGTGCAGGCCTTGAACCGGGACGGAATCAAAGCACTCAGGCGAGGCCATATCGACAAGGCCAAACAGGTGTTTGTCCGGGCCTACCTTCTGGATCCGGAGGACCCTTTCACTCTGAACAATCTCGGTTATGTCTCCGAGCTCGAGGGCGATGCTGACCAGGCGCTGAAGTACTACCAGCTTGCGGCCAACATCAGCACCGAAGCCGTGATTGATGAAGCCAGTCATCCGGGATTGAAAGGGCAGCCGGTCAGCGCGGCCTTTTCTGCGTCACGAGCATCCGCCTTCAGTTCAAACAAGGCGAACGTACAAGCGATGGTGCTGCTCGAGAGAGGAAGAGTCTTCGAGGCCGAATCACTGTTGCAGAACGCACTGCAGCGTGACCCCAAGAACCCGTTTCTGCTCGATAGCCTGGGATACGTAATGGAGTCGGAGGGCGATCTGCAGGGGGCGCTCCGCTACTACTCCTCGGCAGCCAGTCTCCATTCTGAAGAGCGCGTTATGCTGACCCCTCGTGCGCAATGGCGCGGCCGATCGATCAGCGAAGTGGCGGCCCAGAGTGCCAGGGCGGTCAGCGAGACAATCGCCCAGGGCGACGATACCGGCGCCCGTGTTGCCCGGCTGAACCTCCAGGGCGTGTCTGCCCTGAATCACAATGACGCACCGAGCGCCAGGAAGTTCTTCCTGGAAGCATACAAGCTTGATCCTGCCAATGCATTCACCCTCAATAACATCGGATACCTTGCCGAGCTGGGTGGAGACCGCGAGAGCGCGGAAATGTACTACGAGGCTGCGGGCGGCGCGGTCGAAGCGAACGATAGAGTCACCTACGCGACCCGCCCGGATGCAGAAGGGCGCAGAGTCGGTAATCTCGCAGAAAACAGTCGTGACGGTGTTGAAAGCACTTTGAAAACGACCCAGGAAGCGAAGCGGCGGGTGCGCAGGCCGATCGAATTGAAGCGACGCGATGAAGCGATCGTGCCGGAGGATTCATCGAGGCCACAACCGCCCCTGGGCGTACCGTCGCCCGCCTTGCCTCCGTTGGAACCTCCGCATGGTTCCGGAACTCCACCCGCAAGCAATCCGCCTCCCCAGCCGGAAACGCAACCGTCTCCACAGCCCGATCGCCCCCCGCGGTGAGAATTTTCTGTACGGCTGGTTTATCGGGAGCACGTTAGACGAGGGTTTGTTTCTTTGCAGGCACCAGGGTTTGTTTCTTTGAAGCCACGACGGAGGAGCTTTGCATGACGACTCGGTACTCACTTGGGCGCTGGCTGCTCGTGAGCTGGAGCGCAATTTTATTGGCTGCGTTGCTCGGATGCCAGGGCGTGGTCAAGTCCGCCCCCACCGGTGCCCCCCCGGGCAACAGTTTGCAGACCTCGGTGAACCACATCATCTTCCTCGCACAGGAGAACCGTTCCTTCGACCACTACTTCGGAGAGATGCGCCAATATTGGGCGGACTATGGTTATCCCGATCAGGCTTTTGATGGCTTGCCCCAGTTTCCCAGCAGTTCACCCTCCGCTGGAGCGCCCACCAACCCCGGGTGTGATCCAGGGTTTCCGTTTCCGGGCCATGATTGCACGATGGATGCAAGCAGTGCCCCAGTGCAGTCTTACCACTTGTTGACCGAATGCGTCGAGAATCCAAGTCCGTCGTGGAACGAAAGCCATGTGGACTTCAACTTGTCCAATCCCGTTTCCGGTGCCGCGACTCTCGATGGTTTTGTGTTCACCGCAGCCCATGACGCGCGGACCATTCAGCCTCCGTTTCACGATGTGACCGGGCAGAGGGCGATGGGCTATTACGACGGAAGTGATTTGAACTACTACTATTTCATGGCGTCCAACTTTGCAACTTCGGACCGCTGGTTTTCTCCCGTGATGTCGCGTACGCCTCCCAATCGCGAATACCTTGTGGCCGGGACGTCCCAGGGACATGCTTATCCGCTGGGGCCCGGCACTACGCTCAGTGCGCCTCCCATTTTCCAGGCGCTTCAACAGGCTGGCATCACCTGGAAAATCTACGTGCACCCGGGAGCAAACGGGTGCAGCACCGCAACCTGCCTGTATCAGCTCAGCTACATTCAGAACTTCGCCTACGGCCAGACAATTCTGAGCCAGTTTCCCCAGAACATCGTTCCCGATTCGCAATTTATCACCGATGCGCAAAACGGCACCCTGCCCCAGGTGGCCCAGATCGAACCACCTTCCGAGATTGGCTTGGACGAACATCCTGCCGATTTCGATGGCAATCCGCCGTGCTGCAGCGTTCAGGCTGGCGCCAACTACGTATCTTCTTTGATGAATGCGGTCATGAAGGGCCCATCCTGGAAGGACTCGGTCTTTATCCTTACATTTGACGAATTCGGCGGGTTCTACGACCACGTGCCCCCTCAGCCCGCGGTAAGCCCCGATGGCCTTGCTCCTTCCGACTTGCTCGCGGGAGATGTTTGCACGTCGAACACCGGGGCGACCTGCGATTTCGTCTACACCGGGTATCGAGTACCGCTCATCGTGGTCTCCCCGTTTACCAAGAAGCACTACGTGTCGCACACAACAGCGGACGAAACTGCGATTCTGAAACTCATTGAGACCCGATTCAATCTGCCTGCGCTCACCAAGCGAGACGCCGCCCAGATGGATATGACCGAGTTCTTTGACTTCACCAGCCCGCCTTGGGCTACCCCTCCCTCACCGCCGTCGCAAAATCTGGGCGGTCCCTGTTATCTGGATCACCTGCCCTGAGGCCGAGGCAGGGGAGGCGGTCGTGCTCGGCGTGCAGACGAGCCGCGACCTCGAGCGCAGCTGAGGATTTGCCAGCGGGCGACGGTGAATCGGAAGCCGCGCGCCTAGCGCCAGGACCGGAGCTTTCTTTCGAGTCGTCTAGCCAGCAGACTTCGAGCCGGCATCCAGCTGCGAGACCTCCGCAAGCGCGAGAAGGCCCGTAGCATTCGCAGGCGATGGTGGACATCGAACGAGCGAATATACTGCCGGATGACTTGCGGCATGCTCATCTGCAAGGCGGCCGAGAAGTTTTGGCGGGCCATCTGGCTGAGTCTCTCGGGGGAATGAAGCAGGTCGGCAAGCCGGTTCGCGAGACTTGCTGGATCATGGGGCGTGAAGAACTCCATGGACACGACTTCGTGCTCGGCCAATTCGCGGAAGTCGTCAATATCGGATGCCAGGATGGGCAAGCCGTACTGACACGCCAGATGGGCAACGCCGCTTGATCCCGCCGAAGAGCTATAGGGCATGACCGCCAGGCTCGCGGTTCGAAAAAGATCGGGAATCTCGCTCTCGGGAACGTAGCCGACAAATCGTATCAGGGGATTGTGTTTGACGCCCTCCGACACGGACTCCACGTAACCGCGTGTTTTCGGATGATCTCCGCCTGCGATGACCAGCTCCACCGGCGGTGAGTTGGGCGCCAGCTGCTCAAAGGCGTCGATGAGCATCTCCAATCGCTTGTAGGTCCCCCATTTCCCGAATGCGAGAATACGGTGGACGGGATTTCCCCGCCGAGAGAAGTCCGGCTCCTCCGGGCGGCTCGCGAAAATTCCATGGTGACGAATGTTGATGGTGCCCCGGCGATATTTGTCTCGTAGCGTCCTGTGATAGGCGGGCAACAGCACCGACAGAGAGTTCGCGGACAGCAGGAGGTGAGTCGCGATGTGTCCGGCGACGCGGTACAGCATCGGGGACTTCACGCCGGCGTCGGCCAGGTTGACGGTTTCAAACAGCTGGTGCAAGGTGACGTGCGTGTAGCACGAACTGAGTCGGGTCAGGGCGGGCGCGGTCAACCCGAAAAAAGCCGGGAGCGGCCTGCCTCCGAAGCTCGCAAACCCGATGTTGTACCAGACAATGTCGGGCTTGAGTTGCCGGATTGTGCGCAGGAGCGAGACTGCATTGTCCAGCCGATTAAATTCCCAGCATCGTATGACCGAAAAGCCTGCCAACTCGGGTTGGGGTTCGGGAAGATGATCTGCCAGAATCCTTAGTTCGAGTTCTGGATGCCGTCGCAGTTCGTCCGCAACATGAAATCCATATTCATTGAGGCCTTGGCGGCTGGGCGGAAACGCGGTCACCAGCGCGATCTTCATTGTGAGCTCGGTCGCAGGATAAGATCCTTGGACAGCTTTCCGAGCAGCTGCAGATACTGCAGGGCGACGCCTGCGCTCGCCTTGCTTTTTCCAGCGTATCTGAGGCCGAACTGAAACGGGATCTCTCGCGCCGAGCGAATGCGCGCCCGCACCAGGATTTCAAGTAGCAGCTTGAAACCCTTGGTCTGAAAACACAGGCCTTCAAGGGCCTCTCGTCGAACCACAAAAAAACCCGACATCGGATCTTTGATGCGCAATTCCCGGCGCTGCAATGGCAACGCCGCCCAAGTACTCAGTCGGGAGATGGCGGTGCGCAGGGGGTTCCAGCCACGCACCCCGTCATTGCCGGCGTAGCGGCTGGCGATGGCAATGTCGCACCCGTCAGCCATGGCGTTCAAAAGCGCAGGGAGCAACTCAGGCGGATGCTGTAGATCGGCATCGATGACGCCGAGGAGCTGGCCATCGGAATGTTGCCAGCCGTGAACAACCGCGCCGGCTAGGCCTCGCTCGTTTTTTCGCGAGAGAAGCCGAACGCGCGGGTCCGCCTCGGAATATGACGCCACGATGTCGGGTGTGCCATCGCTGCTTTCATCGTCTACCACGATCAGCTCGTAGGAGACAGGGACACGCTCGAGAGCACTTTGAACACGGCGGATCACGTTTTCAATATTGCCAGCTTCATTCAGGGTGGGTACAACCAAGGCAAGGTTGTCGTGCTGAGAACAATGCATACCAGGCTCGTCCGGGTTTCTAAAGACTGCGCCTGAGATGGAATATGTGAGCCCTTCGGTTGTGTCCCATGTGGAGAAGTTCTTGTTATTGCCGACGCTCGTGGTGTGCGGGACTACAGAGAATCCCCGATACGTGCCGTTCCGCCGAGCCTAGGCAGACGCGATGCCTTCGACAGCGAGGTCCGCTGCTTCCGAGACGTGCTCGAAGATTTGATCCTGCATCTTCTCGACACTGGAGGGTGCGACCACGATGAGTTGAGGAACCAACCTGCGCAGGCTGAGGAATGCACGGCGGTAGCCGTGCATGAAATCAAGGGGATATTCCGGCTTCCGTGCGAACGCCTCGTCCGGAGACGCGTCCAGAACAAACGCGGCCAACGGCTTGGGCGCCAGCCCGACCAGCACGCGAATATAAGCCCGCGCGAGCCAGCTGCGAGAGCGAATCTGGGCCAGCTGGTCATACAGGTAACGGTCAAAAATAATGAAATCGTGGCCTGCGCTGCGCAGTCGGGACACGACGTGGCACAGGCTTAAAGTGTCCAGCAAGTAAAACGCGGCTCGTATGAGCCCCAGATACCAGGTGCGAACGTTTTTGTCGTTTCGGAGTGCGGGGTGCCCGGGCGATGTTGGTTCCTTCCGGAATAGGGCGAGGCTTACGCCTGTTCTGAGCTTCGCCCAGACAGCGACGTCGTCCCAAAAGCTTACCCGTGTGACGCGATACCCCTGATGAATCAGGTGCGCAGACACGCAATGGATCTGGGTTGTCTTGCCGGCGCCGTCGATTCCCGAAAAGGTGACGATCGCCGGGCAGTGAGGAGTCATTGCGCTCTCAGTCCATCCCATCTGCATTCATGGTTCATCAGGGCGCACCCGGTGGTTTAGCTGGACTCGCCTTTGACAAGGCGACCACGGACCCGACCGCAACGCAAGCCCCGGCGACCAGCCCAACTTTGATCAGCAATGAGCGCCTCTCACGTTGTTTCGCAGGCGCAATCGCAGCACCGACTGGACGCGATGCCGGTGCGCCCTTCGCAGCAGCTGCTTTGGCGGCAGCCGCTCCGGACGGCACCGATCCACCACTTTGCGTCTGAGGTGGAGGGGTCTGCTGAGGTGGGGTCTGCTGAGGTGGAGGGGTCTGCGGATTCTGCTGAGCAGAGCTGGGAGCATCCGGTAGTTCGGCGCCCCCCGGAGCATTCGCCGAATCGCTCTGGTTCGGACTCGCGGTCGCCAGTTGAGGCTTCTGAGCATCCTCAGGCGCCTGTGACGGTTGGGTCTGCCCCGGCTCCGGGGGATCTTGTGGCAAGGGCTCGGCGGACAGCATCATCGTCGTCGATAACCAAGCGACCAGAATCCAACGGACGAACTGCGTGATTGCCTTTTGCATGGGTCTTCAGGCCTCCTTTCGAGCCGTCCGCCGCAACATTCTGTATCGACTCCTAGGCCGCGTGTAGGGAACAGCTCTGGGTTCCGGATTCGAAGTCATCGGGTTGATGTTCAGCGGTGGCCTCCCGGACCGAGGAGACCATACGAACGACCGACGCTACTTGAGTCAGTTCGAGGATCACGGTGGTTCGCGCTGAGGGGCCCGCAACGAACACCTCGCCGTCACCGCGCTCCGCATGGTCGACGCATTCGAGCAGGAGATCGACCGACTCCGGCCTGATTTGTTCTACGCCCGACAGGTCCAGGACGAGCCGTGGCCGGGTCGAACGGCTCACGAACTCCTTGATGTCGCGAAGAAAGCGCTTTTGCGAAGCCTGATCGCTCGCATCCGGCAATCGCTTCACCGTCACGGGCGTGCTCTTCATGGGGCTGCACCTGCTCATATTTTTCCACTCGGCCGTTTTCACAAAATCATCCCCGCTTCGGTTCACCTTCCCGGAGCACCGGTTCGCCGGACGTCTGCGACCCGCATGGACCGGCATAGCGGATTGGCTCGCCTGCCGATGCGTGCTGACAGGCCAGCCGTTCCAAGGTCCAGCGACACGCCCCTGCCCAGATGCTCCAGCTTGGTTCCGTCGACCACCGATTCACGAACGTACAAACCAGGTGCCAGGTAGGTGTTCGGCAGCACACTGGCGTGGTCCAGGATGGTTCCGAGATCGATCTCGCAGTTGCGCTCGACCGAGGAGCACCCTCGGATCGTAACCCCCGCCTTTATGTTGCTGGCGGCGCCGATGTAACAGGGAGCATCAATCTGAACCGAGGGGTCTACCCGAGCGCTCGGTTCGATCCAGACACTCTCGCGAACCTGAGTCCCCGTCGGGTGGATCCCGCAATGTCCCTCCAGCGCGTCTTTCACCAGGCGTCGATAACTCACGGTGGAGGAAAGACGCACGGCGTATCCCAAAAAGTCGTAGCGAGACGATGGCTGATATCCGTCATGGTCGGCGGGTCCTTGATCCGTGAGCACACAACCACGGTGCATCAGGCTGACTCCGAGCGGGCCTTCCTGGTCAAAGACCTTGGTTACCGGATGCTGGCCCTGGTAGTGAAAGCGCACCAAGTCGACAAGGTCGATTTCCGCATACGAGCCCAGCACGATCAAAAGGATCTGCTCGACCCCCTCCTTCGCCCACTCGATCATGGTATGAATCCGGTTTGGTTCCTGCGGATCCCGGCTTACGACCGACACCAGGCCGACACCCAGACCCTGAACCATTTTGATCCATCGGTCCAGAACAGTTTTGCCGAGCACGGGCCATGCAGGGGCCCACAAACTGGATTCTTGGGTGCCGATCTCACCGCTGGCAGTAACGACTAGAGCTCCCATTTCCACGTGACTTCCCCCGGGGTTAAAACGCCTCAGCCAGGCATTGGGCCGAAGATTCGAGAACCAAAGCCGGTTGAGTTTCCTGCGGATCCGGCTTCCGAAAGGCATGAATGGCTGGCCTCGGAATCGGATGGGTTCCTGAATCTGTGGTGGCCGAGATCCTGTTCGCGCGCGCTTGCGATCGGTTTTCGCTTCTGTCTCGCAATCGCTGAAACCGGGGAACAAGACATTCTCGAATTCGTTGCTTCGCCTTGTGCAACTGCGACTTCGAGTTCCCCACCGAACAGTTAAGCAGTCTTGCAATCTCGCGGTGCCCGTAGCCCTGAATCTCGTGCAACTCAAAAATGGTCCGATATCCGTTCGGCAGTGCGTTCAGCGCTCGGGTGAGCGCAATCCGATCGAGGCAGCACCTCAGCCGCTCGTCGTGCCGGCCGTGTTCACGCCTGGTCGAGAGAACAGCGTCGCCTTCGCTGTCGTCATCGAGGGAAATTTGTGGCGGAGCCTGTTTCCGAAAATGCATGAGAGCTGTGTTGACAGCGAGCCGATAGAGCCATGTCGACAGGGCGGATTCTCCGCGAAACGTGGACAGCTTTCGGAACACCTGGATGAAAACGTCCTGCGTCAGGTCGTCGGCCTCGGCGGTGTTGTTCGTCATTCGAAGAATGACGGCGTATACGCGGTGTTTGTGCATCTGGAAAAGAGAGGCAAATGCGTCTGCGTCTCCGTCCAATGCTCTGCGTACAAGGCCGAGATCTGAACTGGCGGGCGCTGCGGCAGTGACGTCCGTATTCACGTCTGTTTCTCCTCTGGGCCCCTTGGCGGGCGACGAATCAGCCTAGGCCGGGAGGGCAGGGGGGGTGTATCCGGCTCAACTGGTATTCCGCTAGATGGTTTCCTGTAGCAGGGAGCGGCCACCGGGGCTCTCAAATCACAATATTCGATGGAAGCGATTCAAGTCCTCAATGCGGGGACGCCGGAATTCCAATGTTCGCCAGGGGACGACGGTCGGGCGCACCAGCCGCATAGAGTGGGCAGCTTCCAAAATCTACAGAGTTTGCAGGATAGGCAGAGACTATGCCGGTCGGTACCATTGTGGGCTGGTGAACCTCATAAAGACCATCCATCTCGGGCGGGTGTTGGTGGCCCTAGGCAAACCAGCTCCCGCCTCCCGCCCCCAAAAAGTATGTTTCGAGGCCTAACAGGGTTGCACTGGCCTGACCGGCGCACCCACTGGACCGAGACCTGCGGCCAAACCACTGCGGGTGACAGTGGTTCTACAACCTTCGAATAATTCCAGGGTCGCGTTTCCTTTGAGATTCCGCAAACATTCGCTTTAGAATCATCGCACTCATTCAAGAGAATCACTTCGTTCAGAATCCCTTCCCGGAGAGGTTTGCCCCCGATGAAGATGTTGGCGCTTTTCGCAGCGCTGATGATGGCCACGCCTGCGATTGCAGGAGTTTCTGTCGCAGCCCCGCTTAACAACAGCAATGTCGCCACGAGCGTTCAATACGTTGCCACCGCGACCACGTCGTGCGCCAAGGGCGTCTCCGCGATGGGAATCTACACAGCCCCCAATGTGCTCGCGTACTCGACCAGTGGGGCCGCGCTCAATACAGAGCTGACATTCAGTCCCGGCACCTACAATACCGTCGTGCAAGAGTGGGACAACTGTGGCGGAGTGAGCAAAACGCCCGTCACCATCCTGGTGGGCGGCAGCGCGGCCGAGGTGCAGGTCTTGGCACCCGCGAACAATGCGAAGGTTGCTACGCAGGTGCAATATGTTGCCACGGCCAGCAGCAAGTGTCCGAGCGGAGTCGCTGCCATGGGCATCTACACCGACCCAGGAGTTCTCGCGTATCGGGTGGGCGGTGCCAGCCTGAATACCGTTCTGAAGTTAAACCCCGGCACCTACGGCACAGTCGTTCAGGAATGGGACAATTGCGGAGGAACGGCGAAGACGCCTGTGACCATCACGGTCGCCGGAACGCAGTCTGCAGCAGGTTCGGTACAAGTGGCTGCGCCCTCGAACAACAGCACCGTGAGTCCGACGGTCCAGTTTGTTGCTTCTGCCACCAGCAGCTGCCCGGCAGGGGTGGCGGCGATGGGCATATACACGGCTCCTGGAGTGCTGGCCTTCAAGGTGAACGGAGCCAAGCTGAATACCCTGTTGACGCTCGCCGGAGGGGTTTATCACACGGTGGTCGAGGAATGGGACAACTGCGGTGGTGCCGCCACCACTCCGGTTGCCATTACGGTGGGATCGGGAAGCCAATCCGGCCAATTCGCAAATCTTCACCAGAAATCGGGATGGACTGGCTATGCACTCCTGCCGCCGCTGTACAACATCTGCCCTCTGTGCGTGCCGAGCGGTCCTCAGACTACCTGGGCGATGACGCCCGGCGTTTCTTCACCGACGCTGAGCGGAAATTCCGCCCGCATGGACGTGGGTGGCAACATGGTCTATTCCGATGTGCTCTGGAATAATCACCTCATCGGCGATTTCTCCTCGCAGGGGTTGCCCGATACCGGCCATTCAATTGTTCCCAATGTCCACAATTTCACCTACGACGTCTATTTCTACGCGACCGATATCGGCGCATCCCAGGCGCTCGAGTTCGATATCAACCAATTCGTCAATGGTCAGTCGTTCATCTGGGGACACGAATGTCGAATTGGTGGGGGAAACGAATGGGACATCTGGGACAATCAAGGGCAAAAGTGGCACCCGACCGGTGTAGCCTGCAATCCCGTCAGCAACGCGTGGAATCATCTGGTGATTCAGGCGCAGAGAACTTCTGATAACCACCTTCTGTTCAAGTCGATCTCGTTGAACGGTCAGACCTCGACGCTGAACTACTACGAGAGCCCCACCGCCACCTCGTGGTACGGGATTACGATCAACTATCAGCAGGACGGCAACTACAAGCAGCAACCGTATTCGATTTGGCTGGACAAGCTGACCTTTACATACTGGTAGAATGCACCACCACGACCAGCACTGTGCACGCTCGTTCGCAGCGCTGCTCGAGTCGTTGAAGCAGATGTATGCCGCGCAGCTTCGCTCCACTGTTCAACCGCTCAACCACTTCCCCCCGGCGTGAAAATTGAATACCAGGGACTTCTCAGGTCCCACTTTTACCTTAGGGAATACAGGAAAATCCCTAAGGTATTTTTTTTATGCACTTCCGTAATCTAGTGTATTGACACCCTCGAGATTACGTTGTAGGCAGAACGACCCAACCCACCCAAAGGATCTCCTTTCATGAAGAATCTCCTGCCACTTTTGGCGCTTGTCGTGTGTCTGATTGGCTGCGGCGCGAACCCCAATGCGGCTGCACCCAACCTCACGCCCACCGCGAATCCTGCGGTTGCGACGACCTACGACATGCTCGCCTGGATGACCATGAGCCCGACCCTGGCCCTGGATCACCACATGGCGGGGACAGCCAATCCCCTCTACACCAGCGTCACCGGGAATCGCTTCTTTTGGACCAAGACCGCCGGCGGCTATCCTTGGGACATTCAACTCTACGACAGCCGCTATATCTATCTTTGGGTGACCGAGCTCGATTGGCAGAATCCCCGCACCTTCAAGGTGTTCAATAGTTCGACGCTCGGGAAATTCAATCTTCCGTTTGTCCTGCGATTCGCCAAGGGGGGATATCCAGGTTCCAGCATCAAGATCAGCGACTCTTCCTACCAAATCCACTCAGATTGCAATTCGTTTGTCACAAAAAATCTGGGCCACGTCATCAATGAAGTCTGGGGACCCTACAAGGAATCGCTTGGTGGACAGCTTCCTGCAAACCTGCAGACGCTGGTAATCAGTTATCGCTACACCTGCGATGCCAACTATGCGAACTGCGCCCACAAAGAGGAGTTCCACCTCGCCCAACCGTATGGCCTCGTCAAGTGGCAGCATCAGGGCCTCGGAGCGGGCGGAACCTACGATCCACCTGACAATGTGACCTATTTTAACCACGTGGTTTCCGGACAGACGACGCCCATTACCGCCTGCTTCTAGGACCGGGACGAGCGGCTTCTGCGGCGCGGCTACCCTGTGCCCGGATGTCGCTCCGCCCCGCCGCGTTCGGGGGAGTCCCGACCGCTGTGTTGGGACTCCAACGGCGTGCAGGACCATCGGGTGATTCGCGTAGAGCGCCCGTTCCCTAACTCGGTGAGTGCACCGCATCCTTTCTAATCCGCCGGCAGTGCCGGGACAACCTCAGGGCTGATTCTCCTCATCCATGTGTCATCCTTGAGACTCCGGTCTCAACGGTGATTCAGCCTATGGGAGCGACTTGTTTGATCAAAACCTTGTTTCGTCTGGGCGCCCCGCTGGTGCTGGTGGCGGTGCTGGGCGCGCTCGCGGGCGCACAGGACAGTCCTTCCACCTCACCTGTGGCTCCTCCGGCGCCGAGCCAGCCACCGGTAGGGCCTTCGCAAAACGAAACCGGGTCCCAGGTTCCGGCATCCCAGCAGCAATCGCAGACCGAAGATGGCCAATTTGTTTTCAAGAAAACGGTCGAAGAGGTGGTTCTTCATGCGGTGGTGGTGGACTCACAGAACCATCTCATCCCGAATGCGAGCCGTGACCAATTCAGTATCTCCGAGGACGGGAAGCCGCAAACCATGACGTCGTTCCGCCACGAGCGGGTGCCGCTTGCTCTGGGTATCCTCATCGACAACTCGGGCTCGATGCTCCCTAAGCGCCAGAAGGTGAATGACGCTGCCCTGAATCTTGTTCGCTCGAGCAATGCCGGTGACGAGGTGTTCGTGGTCAACTTTGGTGACGACTACTACCTCGATCAGGATTTCACAGACAACGTCGCCAAGCTGAAAGCTGCGCTCGAGCGGGTCGATACCCGGGGAAGCACGGCGCTGTACGACGCCATCGTGGCATCGGCCGCTCACATTCGGCGGGAAGCGAGAATTCAGAAGCGAGTTCTTCTGGTGGTAACCGATGGAAACGATAATGCGAGCCAGGAATCGCTCGAAGAAGTCGTGCAGCAGCTGCAACAGCCGGACGGACCTGTGGTCTACGTGATTGGCTTCGTGGATGAAACCAAAACAGCGACCTCCCCGATCCGCGCGCTGCAGGCAATCAGCCAGAATACCGGTGGAACTGCCTATTTTCCCAGGGACCTCAGCGACGTGGATGCCATCACGAAAAGCATCGCATCCGACATTCGCAACCAATATGTGATCGGATACAAATCCTCGAATCCAACCTCCGGTCACGCCTATCACACCATCGAGGTTCAAGCCTATGACGCCAGTCGCCACAGGCTTCGTGTCCGTACCCGGGCCGGGTACTACAGCGACTCAGGCGGAACGCCGCGGTAGTCCCATGAGCCGCTCCTTTTCCTGATGGCGAACCCTGGCGCGCTGGCGCAGCCGATCCAAACATTCGAGGTGGCGGTCTAGGGTCTCGTTGTGTGAAACGTACAAAATGGGCGGTATGGTTGTTTGACCCTCTCACCACTATGCTCAGACCGTGGCCTGTAAACGCAGGCAAAAGCCGAGTGGGTCGCCCGGGAGGCCAACTTTACCGGTTGGCCTCGACCCGTTCCGGCTGCTCCTGGAGCATCGAGGGTCGCCCTCCCTATTCATTCGTGGACCCTCGTGAGTAATGCGACCGGGAATTCCCGCAGCAAGTCGCCGACCCGCAAAGATTTTCCATTCTCATCGTCGGTGGCAGACAGCACTTGCCCGTCGAAGACGTTGATCCAACGCTCCGGCGAACGTTTTGGCAGCACGATTCGAGTCCGGCCCCAGACAGTCGCCCCAACGGGTGGCTGACCCTCATCCGCCAGCCCGCTGGTAAGACGCGGGGCAATCGCGACGCTCCAGTCGCCCCGGTAGCGACGTCCAAACGCGACCACGCAGTCTCGCTGGGGACCCTCGACGGCCAGCGATCGATAGTCCCCCCTCAAAACCAGTGATGCATGATCCCTGCGAAACTCCAGGCCCTTCTGCATCACATACATCTTGATCCGACCGTCTTGCCAGTGACCCACCAGCTCCGACAAGCAGGGAGTGCCCTCGGACAAACTTGCCAGCCATTGCTTTCTCATCCCGAAGTCGACCGGCCTGCGGTTGTCGGGGTCCACCAACCGGAGATCCCACAACTCCGTGCCTTGGTAAAAGTCGGCAACTCCGGGAGAAGCGATCTTTATCAGCAGCTGGGAGAGGCTATTGAGTGCACCGTGCCACGCGACCCTTTCGGCAAACCGGATGAAGTCCGGCAAGAAGCAGTTTTCCGGGGACTCTTCCAGAATGGAGGCCACAAAATCAACCAGCGCGCGTTCGTGATCAAGATTGGGAACGGTCCATCGGGTGTGGACCATGGCTTCGCGGACGGCCTTGACCATGAAATCCTGAATTCGTCTCCTGTAACAGGCGCAGTTCCGTTCCAGCGTTGGCCATGAGCCGATGAGGGTCTGGTAAAGCAGCGCCTCTTCGTTGCGCTCGGGTGTTCGGACGCCGTTGACGACCTGACACTTGGATTCGTTCCAGCGGCTCCAGTTGATTAGGCACCTCTCCCACTCGACCGGCAATTCGGAAAGAACGTTGATCCGCGCGCGCACGTCTTCGGCGCGTTTTGCATCGTGCGTCATGGTTGTGTTCAGGGTAAAAGGCCATTTTGTTCGTCGTTTCCGGACAAACTCATGAAAGCCGGCCATCGACATATCGTCGCGCTCCGGTGCTCCCCCGACTTCATTCAAAGAAATGAGGCGGTTGTAGACGTAGAGCGCCGAGTCCTCGACGCCTTTGGCGCAAATCGGACCCGTGAACTGTTGCCAGCTCATCACAAAAGCCAAGCGCGATTCTCGCTGTTCCGGCAGCAGGTGCGAACCGGGCTCAAGCAGCAATACCTCACGGAGAAAACGGAAGCATTCAGGGCACACCGTCGGATTTCGTCGCTGAGCTTCCCGCACTGCGTTTTCGATCGCGAGTTGTTCCTGAGTCTTGATCTCGAACCCGCGAATGTAGCTCCGGTAGCGGGTCAGGCAGGCGGTGGTCTCCACCAGGGCCTGCGTCAGTTCGTCACGCGAGAGTTCGCGTGCATAGCGATCCTGCTCGGCCAGTACACTCAGGTGCCGCCCCAGCGTGCGCATCTCCACCGACAGAAGACTTTCCATCACCTGCTTCTTCTTGCGGTGAGCGAGATCGGGAAAATGAATCCGTTCGCTGATGAAGCGTGCATAGGTGTCTGCGAGGATGGGCAGATTGGAAGCATCCACGAAGACCCCGTTCACTGCGTTCAGGAAGTCGTACCCGCTCGTGCCGTGAACCGGCCATTCGGCAGGAAGACTTTCTTCCGCAGACAGTATCTTTTCCACCACCACGTAGAACTCCCTGGGCCGCGCATTGCTCTCGTCCGGGCGAAGGCGCTCCTGCAGACGCCGGAGATAGCCCAGAGGATCCCGGAGGCCGTCGATGTGGTCAATGCGGAAGCCCGTCACCATGCCCTTGCAGGCCAGACGAAGAACCACCGAATGCTCCGCCTCAAACGTAACGGGGTCCTCCACGCGAACTCCCACCAAATCACTGATCGTGAAGAAGCGGCGGTAGTTGATTTCTTCATTCGCGCTGCGCCAGAACGCAAGTTCGTAAGCCTGCTCGGACAGCAGCTGGTCCATCAGAAGAAACGTAGAAGGCGCACCCCTCTTGCCGTTGAAGAGCCGAATATTGCCGTCCACGAATCGCTTGACTTCAGCCACATCGGTGTAAAGTCGCCAGAGTCGCTCCTTGATGGCTTCGCGATGCTGGCGCCGTTCCCCCGCGGCCTCCAGCAGGGCGCTGGCAGGACTTGGGATCTGCGCCACCGCGGCCAAGATTCCGTGAAACTCCTGCAAAACCGCAGAGTCGGGGCGCAGCGTGCGCTCCAGACGATCCTGCCGGTAGCCCAGGATTCGGCCATAGGAGCGCACCGCGATGGGCAACACGAAGTCGAAGTAGTGCAGAGAAAAACCACTCTGTGCGTAGCTCAGCAGCAGTTCCCGTCCTTCGATTACCTGGGCGTAGGGCTTGCCAAGGATCGGCAGAAGAACCCGATTCTCAAGCGACCGGCTCGGAGGGTGCCAGTCCACATCGAAGTAGGAGGCATATGCCGAACGCGGGCCATCCTCGAGCAAATCCATCCACCAGGGATTCTCACCGCTGGCGGCCATGTGGTTGGGAACCAGGTCAAGCAATAAGCCCATGCCATGGAATTGCAATTCCTGCACCATGGCGTCGAATTCCTCGTTGCTGCCCAACTCCGAGTTCAGGTGCGAGGGATCGGTGACGTCATAGCCGTGCGTGCTGCCCTTCTTCGCCTGGAGAAGGGGCGATGCATAAACATCGGTGATTCCCAGGTCGTGGAGATAAGGGATGAGCTGTTTCACGTCGGCGAAACGCAGTTGCTGATTGAACTGCAGGCGATAGGTGGAGATTGGGATTCGTGGTTCTGGCATCAGCTCACTCGCAGGCCGAGAGTGTCAGCTAATGAACTCATGTGACTCACCCATGCCTGTGCGCTTTGATCGCCCTGCGCCGCCAGTGCTCTCATTGAGGTCAAGGTGCCATTGAGCTTCTGCGCGCACAGGTTCTGCACGGTCCATAGGCTCACTTTGAACGGCATGCTCCGAGCCAGGTCGACGGCTTCTTCCAGGCGCTGCAGGCCAGCCAGTTCCGTCGGATCCTGCCAGAACGCTCGGGCTCGCTCCTCGGCCCGCTTGCGAACGATGAACTCCAGGGTCGGCGCATCAATCGCCACCTGCATCGTGGCCGTTTCCTGCAAGAGGTGTTCCACTTGTCCGGTGACGATGTCTTCTTTCTGCAGCGCCTCCCGCAGTTCACGGTTCAAGGCAAACTCGGCGAGTGTTCGAAACAGCTTCGGTTGCTCCACGTGCAGATCAGCCAGAAACTTCATCAACGGAGCATGTTGCTCATACCGTTGTCGCAGGCTATTTTCGGCCTGCGCGAGGGTTTCACCCAGGACAATGTCGATGATTTTCCGCTGGTCATCGCGGAACAACGATTTCAGGGAATAGATGTTCTTGTCGAAGCTCCGGTCCAGCAAGAGCAGGACTTCGGGAGTATCGGCTCGGGAAAATGCCTCGTGCAGGGAATCGGCAGTGGTCCTGTACTCCTGTTCCCCGAGGAACTGGCGCACGCCACCGGTGAGGTTGTGATCTCCAAAATGGAGGACTCCGAAGGTCAGGTCCGACCACTCGTGGGTGATGCCGGATGTGAAGCGCGCCCGCCCGGTGACCAGCCTCATCTTTCCGGTCTCGGCTCTCGAATAGTCCCCACGATCGACCTCATAGCTGTAGATCTTTGCGTGCTCTCCGTACTCCTCGAAAACAGATCGGATGGCATAGTGAGCCGCCAGCTTCGGAAAGTCGACAATCGCCGGCCTCACGAATTTCTCGAAGATTCGCGCGCCATCCTGGTGTTCGGCCAGGTTGCTTTTCGCTTCAGCCAGCTTCGCCAGGAAGGCCGATTCGAGCGACGGGTCGGCAAAGACCTCCTGCGCCAGCTGGAGTGCTCGGCTGGCGTACTGGATCACCTGAACCGTTTCGATTCCGGACAATTCGTCGAAGAACCAGCCGCAACTGGTGTACATGAGCATGGCGTGCCGCTGGAGTTCAAGCAACTTCCAGACGGTGATTTCGTCGCTCTCGGACAGTTTCCGGTGAGCGTGACGGGCAAGGAAGGCCGCCATGTTGTCAGGCGAGCGATCGAGAATCACGCCAATGTAATCCTCGCGTGCTGCCCAGGGATCTTTCAGAAACGCGCGCGTCTTCTCCTCAAATCGCGGAGCCAGGGTGTCACGCAACCAGTCGAATGCGCTCCGAAGGGGAAAGCGCCACTTCTGATTCCACTCCTCATGGCCTCCCGAATTGCAGCCGCAATCGTTGCGCCAGCGCTCGACGCCGTGTACACAGCTCCACGAGCTGTTTTCAAAAATTTCTACCTGGTGGGTGGGCGCATGCTTCTCGAGAAAAGCCGCGTAGTTGGTAATCTGCGCGAGGTCGTTCGACTCAATATGCTCCAGCGTGTATGACAGGGCCATCTCGCCAAAGTGATGGTGATGTCCGTAACTCTCACCGTCGGTGGCAATGTGTACCAGCTCGTCCCAATCACGTTTATCGGAAAACCCGCTCATCAGGCGGTTGGCGAACTGCTCGCCATTATCGAGCAGTCCTTCGAATGCCACCGCCCTGGAAATCGGGCCATCGTAGAAAAACAGTGCAATCTTGCGGCGCGAGGGCAACCGGAGCAGGTAAGGGCGGGTTGGATCGATGCGATCTCCGCTGACGTCCTTCCACGACCGGGAGCCAAACCTCCGTACACGGCTGGCCTGCCGGGGAGCGAGAATGGTGAACGCGATTCCGCATTCTGCCAGAAGGTCGAGAGTCTCGAGGTCTACTGCCGTCTCGGGCAGCCACATCCCCTCGGGCTTTCGCCCGAATCGATGCTCGAAGTCTCTCAAGCCCCAAATGACTTGCGTTTTCTTGTCACGCCGGTTTGCGAGTGGCATGATCAGGTGGTTGTAAGCCTGCGCCAGTGCAGATCCGTGCCCGCCAAACGCTTTCCGACTCTCGACATCGGCTTCGATCACACTGTGGTACACCTCAGGTGTGTTCTCCTGTAGCCAGGAGAGCAGCGTGGGACCAAAATTGAAGCTGATCCTGCTGTAGTTATTGACGATCTTGGCGACGCGACCCTCTGCGTCCATGATTCTCGACGCGGCATTGGGCGCGTAACACTCCGATGTGATGCGCTCGTTCCAGTCGTGGTAGGGGTAAGCCGAGTCCTGCAATTCGACGTACTCCAGAAAAGGATTCTCCCGCGGAGGTTGATAGAAGTGACCGTGAATGCAAATAGATCTCATACACCCTAAATGAGTCCAAACAGGCAAAAGCTTGTGGGCTGAACCGTCAGATCGAAAGTCTCTCCCGCGGTCACCGCTTCCGGAACCGTGCTCCCCGGTCCCAGCCATTTTGGGTCAGCAGAGTCCAAAAGTTTGCGCCACTGTCCCGATGGGACCTCTGCGGAGAGGTCCGCCGGACGGTCCCCGAAATTGAACAGGGCGAACACCTCTTCGCTCCCCCACCAGCGCCGCATGGACAGGCAATCAGAGCGGCAGGCTTTGGCTTCACAGGTGTCCTTCTCCGGATTCCGCAGCGCTGCCAGCGTCTTGCGGAGTTGAATCAGTTCCCTGTAAAAGTCCCAGAGAGTGCGGTGTGGCACGAGCTGCCGAAGATTGTGATCCAGCTTCGACTTCAGAAAACTGGACTCGGCCTGTGGATCCGGAAGATCGCCCTTCCATCCAAACGCTGAGAACTCGGCCCGTCGGCCCTTGCGCACTGCCTCTCCGAGTGCCGGATCGTCATGGCTGGTGAAATAAAGAAAGGGCGCGATCTCTCCGTACTCTTCTCCCATAAACAACAGCGGCAGCGCAGGCGAAAGCACGACGGCAGCTGCCGAGATCTTCTGCTGTTCGAGCGACAACAATGCGCTGGAGCGTTCGCCAAGCGCGCGATTCCCCACCTGATCGTGGTTCTGCGAAAATACCACGAACTGTGACCCCTTGACTCCGCTGGCCGAGTTTCCCTGCCGGCGTTCGCGAAACACAGAATATTCGCCCGTAAAAACATACCCGTCTTGCAGCGCTTTTCTCAGATGGTGGATATCTCCAAAATCGACATAATAGCCGGAGTGCTCTTTGGTCTGCAGACTATGAAGGGCGTGATGGAAATCGTCGTTCCATTGCGCGTGCAAACCATAGCCACCCAGCGTGCGGGGCTCAACAAACCGTGAGTCGTTCAGGTCGGACTCAGCGATCAGGTAAACGTGCCGTCCTCGCTGGCGACCAAACTCATCGACTGCCGCGCTCAAAAGCGCGAGAAAAGGCCGAGCGTTACGATCGAAGATTCCGTGAATCGCATCCAGTCGCAGAGCGTCAATGTGGAAATCGTCCAGCCAACAGAGGGCGTTTTCCATGAAGAAATGAACCACGTGATCGCTTTGGGGGCCGTCAAAGTTGATCGCTTCGCCCCATGGAGTCCGGTAGCGATCCGTAAAATAAGGACCGAAGTTACCCAGACAGTTGCCCTCCGGGCCGAGGTGGTTGTAAACCACATCGAGAACGACGGCCAATCCTTCGCGATGACAAGCATCGACCAGGCGCTTTAAGCCCTTTGGGCCCCCGTAACTGTTTTGAACGGCAAACGGGAACACGCCATCGTAGCCCCAGTTTCGCCCGCCAGGAAATTGCGCGACCGGCATCAATTCGAGGGCGGAAACTCCCAGAGACTTCAGGTCCGGCAGGCACGGGACGATGGCGTCGAATGTGCCGCCCGTCGTGTAGGCGCCTACATGGAGCTCATAAAAAATGTAGTCTTCAAGCTCCAGCCCCTTCCAGCCTCGATCGCTCCACTCGAAGTCGGACGTTTCCACGACCTGAGACGGGCCATGAACCCCCTCCGGCTGAAATCGTGACGCCGGGTCGGGGTGTTCCTGGTTGCCCTCGAGTCGGTACCGGTAGCGGAGATTCGGGCTCACGTGGCTCACCGCACCCTGATGATAGCCGTGACCCTGGGACGCGAGTTTCACGATCCGCTCGGACTGGTCGAACAGACGCACCTCCACCTGCGACGCGTGCGGGGCCCAGACCACGAATTCGCAATGTCCGTCCTTTGCTCGGCTCGCTCCCAGGCGCCAGTCGAGAAAGCTCGGGCGATGTTTGGACGGAATTGCCAGACCAGTGTCGGAAGTCGATGGAACCATGACGCCAGCTGCCCCTTTGTGTCAAACGTCAAGTGTACACATCACATGAGGGCCTGGGTTCCACCAGGAGATCTGCAGGTCGCCCTCGCTACGGGTTCGAGCTTTGATCAAAACGGATTATGCCTGGACTCGGCATCCAGTGATCTCCTGATATCGCGAGGAAGAACTCTGTATTGAAACGTGCAGGTCGCGTTGGGCATCATATAAAATTCAGCCGAATCATCGATCAAAACCAGCTTCTTGTGCAATCAGAGGTTCTGATGAATCCTGTGACGGACGCGACGACTCGCGCGGCAAGCGCCCCATTTGAATTCAAATCGGCGGCTCACCTGTTGTTCATTGAGCGGGAGCAAGCCAGCACTCTGGTGGAGTTTCTGGAAGCTCTGCGCACGTGTCCGGAAGGTTCGATTTTCCAGCACACCTTTCGCACCCTTGAGGAACACCACTTCATCAAGGAGGGGTTCTCGAACGACTTCGCTCATTGGGCCTACACGGATCTCAACCTGGTGGGCCTCGGCGAGCGCCTCGCGAGTGTGGACGTGCGCGAGTTTACCTCATTGTCCTCGCTTCGGTCGCGGCTCATTCACACCGTCGAGGATTTCATGGGCCAGAATCCGAACGTCCATGAACGCAGGGCAGAAAACCCTTTTTACTTCTGCTCGTCGAAGACCGTGGTCCTGCCGACGCAACTGACAGCGAGCGACTTGGCGGAATTCATTGAGGGTCTCAAGCAGGTGAGCGTTCACTCGATCCACTACCATTTCATCGAGGCCCGGCTGAGGCGGCATTTCGAATCGAACGATTTCTCCATCTGGCTCGAGCGGAAGTTGAAATTGACTCGACCAGCGTCCCGTCTGAACCACATTGATATCTACACCTCCACCCTGGAAGGCGTACGGCGGAAAATCGTGCAGATCCTCGAGGACGCAACCGACTGAATTCCGGCGACAACGGAGAGGAAAAATGAAAGAAGCGGGTCGTTCCGTCCCAACCGAACCAGCCAATCACGCGCAGCCTGCGCCCTCCGAGGCACCACAACGTCGCAAACCCCGCATTTCTGAAACGCCGCCGTTGGCTCCACCGCCGCCCAACCTCGCCGACTACGAGGCCATCATCGGCAAATCTCAACTGGACGAACTCCGTTTTCTCGCCAGCACTTTGCGGGGCAAGACTGTGAAAATGGTCAACTCCACTGCCCTGGGCGGGGGAGTCGCCGAAATGCTGAACCGCCTGGTACCGCTGCTCGGAGAACTGGAGGTCAAAACGGGCTGGGAGGTGATCACGGGCGGGAATGACTTCTTTGAAGTCACCAAAGCGTTCCACAACGCCCTCCATGGCGGCGAATACACGTTGACGCAGGAGGCTCGTGACGTGTTCATGCTCCATACCGAGCAAAATCGGCAGCGCATGAGTTTCGACGAGGATTTCATTGTCATTCACGATCCCCAGCCGGCCGGCCTGGTTGCGTCCAGGAATCGCGATTCCAACCGCTGGGTCTGGCGATGCCATATTGATTTGTCGAACCCCAACAGCGACGTGTGGAACTTTCTGCGGCCGATGGTCGAGCGCTATGATTCTGCCATCTTTTCATCGCCCGCCTTTGCTCGCCGGTTAGCGATCCCGCAGGCGCTGTTTTACCCCTGCATCGATCCCTTGTCGGAGAAGAATAAGGAACTCGATGAACGATGCATTCAGGAAGTCTGCGACAATTTCGGCGTCGACCGTTCGCGGCCGATCGTGACCCAAATCTCCCGGTTTGATCGCCTGAAAGATCCGGTTGGCGTCGTTCGGGCGTGCAAGATGGCCAAGAAGTACGTGGATTTCCAACTGGTGCTTGCGGGTGGAAGCGCCTCTGACGATCCCGAAGGTGCCGTGGTATTGCGAGAAGTCATGGAAGCTGCCGATGAAGATCCGGACATCATCATCCTCGACCTGCCCCCCTGGTCGGCGCTCGAAATCAATGCGCTGCAGCGTGCGTCCACGATCATCATCCAGAAGTCTCTGAAAGAGGGGTTCGGCTTGACGGTGACCGAAGGTCTGTGGAAGGGAAAGCCCACCATTGCCAGCGCGGTTGGCGGAATTCCGGCGCAGGTGATCGACAAACTCACCGGCGTGCTGGTGCACTCGGTCGAGGGGTGCGCATATCAAATTCGCTATTTGCTCACGCATCCGGACTTCGGGCTGCAACTCGGACGCAACGGCCGGGAACACGTCAAAGAGAACTTCCTCATGACCACCAATGTCCGGCGTTGGCTGCTGCTGCTGCTTCGGATCCTCTCGGAAGCTTAGCCAGCAGCTGCACCAGCGCTACCGAACCTGCACGATGCCGGAATGTTCCGTGGCGTTTACCCTCGTCTGCTCGGGCGGGGGAGGCGAGGGCGGCTCCTGGATTGGCAGTTGTGATGTCTCCGGGTGCGGACTGTCCAGGCACAGCCCGACTGGTATTTCGGCAAAGCGAAGCGGTTTCACAACCGGAATGGGCTTGGGTCCCTGCATTTCGGAGCGGGCCATCAGGTTCGAGCTGCCCAATAGAGCAAGGGTGCCGGGTTGAGTCTGCTTGTCCGGCGGGCCTTGAGCCAGGCTTGCGCCGGACCAGCAGATCAGCACGAAAGACGCCACGACTGTGCTGCGCATACATCCCCCCAACAAGTGGCGTGACTTTCAGCTCCCGGGCGCAATACTCGGCAAATATCGATAGCCGAGTATCAGTCCGATGTTTGCCGGAGTCCATCGGGTTTTTGTGGTAGCCGCTCGGAGGGACAAGCAGCGCAACCACAGGTGAACGTAGGGAGAAGCCTGCAGGCGAGAACTAGAGCTCGCCTGCGGGCTTCAGCTGACGGCATTTCTGGAAGCCGGCTGGCTGCGAAGCCTCGCCACCGGTTTTCCAGGTTGTCCCCCCGATCCCGACTTCCCAAAAGCCGCCTTACAGCCTGATTTTCCGTCGCCTGCACGCTTTGACGGATCGATAAGCGCTCCCTTGACGCCTATGATCAACACACGGTTTGGAGACCGGGACCGCGCGCCATTTGTTCATTCAGGCGCGTCCCAATCACGTTCGGGAGGAGATCGCTGATGAGATTGAAAGCCTTACCTCTGGCACTGACGGTGCCTGCGCTTCTGATTGCGATCGCGTGCACAAGCAAACCACAGCCGACGTATAAAGACTCCGTTAAGACTGCCCTGGAGCAGGCCGAGCTAAAAGATGTCAGTGTCAGTGAAGACAAAGACAGAAACACCATCACGCTCGGGGGCACTGTCCATTCTGATGATGCCAAGCAGAAAGCGGGTCACATTGCCAAAGCGAATGCCGGGGGTCGCATTGTCGCCAATGAAGTGAGCGTTCAACCGGTGGGAGATGAGTCCGCCGCAAAGAATATGGCATCCGACCTCGACGATGGCATTGAAAAAACGTACAAGGCGGCCCTGATCTCCAAAGGACTCGACAAACAATATATTCGCTTTGACGCCAAGAATGGCGTGCTCACCCTGAAAGGGAGTGTAAAAACACCTACGCAGCGCGCAGCTGCACAACAGCTGGCGCAGACGGTGCCCAATGTGCAACAAGTCCTGAACGAAATCGATGTCAGGCCCTAGAAACGAACCGAGCGTCGCGAGCGGGCGCGACGTTCGGCCGCCGGCTTTTGAAGCGCAGTCCCACAGAGCTCGACTGATTTGCTGGCGAGCGACCAGGCCTGCGATGGTACGCCTTATACCTCTTGGCGGCATGTGGGGCTGCCTTGGTAGCTTTCGCAGTGCCTGGCAGCACTGTGTGCACTGCCGTTGCGAGTCATCCTGGAAGCTTCGCCCTGGCAGGGGCGAAGATATTTGCCATTGCGTGCAGCATGCGGCTCTTGGCCGTGTCTTTGAGATAGTGAAAGAGAATCCCGGTCACCCGTTCGCGCTGGCCTGCGTCTTTCACCGGAAACATGACCTCGACGCGCTCATACCGGTTGCGAGGCATCCAATCCGCGCTGCCCAAGTAGAGATCAGGTGCACCGCCGTTCTCGAAATGCCGCCCCTCTGCGCGCGCGATCATCTGAATCTCTCCGAACCTCATATCTGCGCGCACTCCCTGGAGACGCAACCTTGCGGTCCGGATTCCGGACCTTTGCGGGGGCGTAACCTCCGAGTGGCTGGTCAGGTTGGAATCAATTTCCTGGTGGCCCGTCGAACAGACGCTGCCGCCGGGCAGGGCCGCTTGCATGGGTGCGTCCGGTTTTCGGAACAAAACTAAGGATTTGCGACTCGAGCATTGCCTGGATCGGAGGCGTACCGTGGCTGAACACCGGCGGTTCACTTGGAATCGCAGGGGTGATCTGCGGTGCTCGGGCGGATGGCTCGCTCTGAGCCGCACGAGGATTCATACCCCTCGCGCCGCCCCGTGTGGCCGCAAGGCCCGTACTGGCGAAGACGTGTAAGAGAGATTGAAAGGAGTGGATCACAAAGCGAAAAGAAAACATCCGGAAGATCGTCATCGTCCGATGATCTATTCTCCCGATGCAAACTTGTTTTCCGAGGGCTGTTCGGTTTTCGGAACAAACCAATCCCGGTGCCCCTGATTGCTTCGACTCAGGTCACACTGGCGACCCAGCAAAGGCCGGGGCGGGGGGGCTCGTGTCGGCGGGGGGATCTTGCTTCATGCCCGTGGAGTATTCCATCGACTCAGGGAACGGCGTAGTGATTTGTCGCTGGATCGGCAGGGTGACCATCTCCGAAATTATCGCCAACGCGGAACGCTTGCGGGTCGACCCCAGATTTGATTTGCACTACTCCGAATTGATGGACATGAGCGGTTTTACAGGAACGAACGTAACATCCTCTTCTCTGGGCGGCGTTATTCAGAAGGCCGATCCCTTTTCAGCCGGCTCGCGACACGCAGTCATCGCGCCCGGAAAACCAGCCTTCGGCATCGCGCGCATGTATCAGTCTCTGCGCGGAGAAGATCAGAACTTCGCAGTCTTTCGGAATGACGACGATGCTCGAAACTGGCTCGGCTTGACTCAGCCCAGGACCAGCTGATAGTCCCCCTGCCCCGTTTCTGGTCAAAACTCGGGCTCGGCGTCGAACGCCGGGTTACTTCCGTACCGTTTCTGTGGTACCCAAAGCGTTCTAAAGTTTCATGTCACGCGCATTTTCAGCGGCTTGGGGGCGTGTGGGAAAGCCTTGACATTGACTCCTTGGTTACGAGCAGCCCTCGCTGGCGGGATCGTGGCGGCCCTGATTCTGTGCGGAGCTGGGTTCTGTTTCCATAGTCTCTCCAGACTCATTCAGAATCATCGGCAGGTCGCGCACACGTTGGACGTGCTGAACCAACTGCAAGCCACTCGTACGCTCTTGAATAACGCGGGCGCTGCGGCAGATCTCTATATTCTTGCCGGACGACAGACTAGCTTAGCCGAGTTTCGGAACGCAACTTCTCAAGCCAGCCTCGATCTCACCCGTCTTCAAAACCTGGTGTCCGACAGCCCCCGGCAGAGGGAGCGCGCCCAGCGGTTGAAGACCAGCGCCGGCGAGATGATCGCGATTCTGGAAGTTGAGGTGGCCGCGCGCGAGCAAGCCGCGACCGCGCCGGCGCCGGGCCTGCCGCAGAACTCTGCCGATTCGGTCGGCACGCTCTTGAATGAAATGAATCTCGAGGAACAACGCCTGCTCGGCGAAGGTTGGGATCAGTCCAATCGGGAAGCGCACACCGCCAGGCTCGGGATCGTCTCCGCCGGTGTTCTGGATTTGCTGATCGTTTGCATCTTTACTTACGTGGTTGCGGCCCAACTGGACCGGCGACCGAGCTTGACCACCGAACTCAAACTGGCAGCCGTTGCCGACTCCGCGGATGAGGCGATCTTCGTCGTTGATCTGCAAGGCATCGTGACCAGCTGGAACCACGGTGCAGAGCGCATGTACGGCTACAGCGCCAAGGAGATGATCGGCCGGCCCGACGCTAGCTTGTGTCGCCCGTCCGATGTTGACGAGCTGGACGCTCTGTTAACAACCATAAAACAAGGAAAAAGGGTGCAGCGCTATGAAACCGTTCGCGTCACCAAGGACGGCAATCTTCTGCCGGTGGCGTGGAATGCGTGGCCCGCCTACAGCCCGCAGGGAAAGGTGGCGGGCGCTTGCATCATGAGCCGGGATATCGCGGCGCAGAAGCAAGCGGAACAGGCCCTGCGCCGTTCCGAGGAGCAGTACCGGGTTCTGTTCACCTCCAATCCGCAGCCCATGTGGGTGGCCGAAGCAACGAGCCTGAAGTTCCTCGCCGTCAACGACGCGGCGATTCGTCAGTATGGCTACTCGCGCGATGAATTCCTTGCCATTTCGATCCTCGACATCCTCCCCAAAGAGGCCGTCCCGGGCGTGCTGCGCGAGCACGCAAGCCCCCTGAATGGCCTTAGCTCCACCCGAGTCTTCCAGCACCGCAAAAAAGATGGCAGCACCATCGATGCCGAGGTCACACGCCATTCGCTCTCCTTTCAAGGTCAAGCGGCCATCCTGATGCTAGCGGTCGATGTCACCGAACGGAGGCTCTCCGAGGTCCGACTGCAATCTTCAGAGCAGAAATTCGCGAAAGCCTTCCATTCGAGCCCGCTCGGCGTGACCATCACCACTCGCACCGAGGGCAGATATCTGGACGCAAACGAGACCTTCCTCAAAATGCTGGGATACACGCGCGAGCAGGTGATTGGCAAGACCGTATTCGATCTGAAGCTCTGGGCGAACAGAGACGATCGTGAGCGCATGCTTTACGCCATCGATCGCGGTGACCATTCGACTCTGGTCGAATCGGTATTCACGACCCGGTCCGGCGATTCGCGGTCCGTGCAAGTGTTCGCTGAACCCCTCGAGCTCGATGGCGTGCACTGCGTCCTGGCAGTCACCCATGATGTGACCGAACGCAGGCATCTTGAAAATCAGCTCCGGCAAGCCCAGAAAATGGAGGCGGTCGGCCGGTTGGCCGGCGGGGTCGCGCACGATTTCAACAACATGCTGGGCGTGATCGGTGGCTACACGGAGTTGATTCGCTCCCGGATCCTCGATGACGTGGCGCAGAGGCACATTGACGAAATTAGCAAGGCCGTCGGGCGTGCGGCCTCGCTGACGCGCCAGTTGCTGGCCTTCAGCCGCAAGCAGGTTCTGCAACCGCGTGTCCTCGACATCAATGAGCGAATCCGCGAACTGGGCAAGATGTTACTCAGGCTGATCGGGGACGACATCGAGTTGATCGTTCGTGCCCAGGATATTCTCACGCCGGTCGAAGCCGACCCCGGCCAGATCGATCAGGTGATCCTGAATCTTGTGGTGAATGCCCGGGACGCCATGCCCAAAGGCGGCAAGTTGATTCTCGAGACTGGCAATGTCCGGCTGGACAGCAACGCCGATTTCCAGCAGGAGTCCATCACTCCGGGACTATATGTAATGTTGGCCGTCAGCGATACCGGTTGCGGCATGGACCCCGAGACCCTCTCCCACATCTTCGAGCCGTTCTTTACGACCAAGGAACAAGGCAAGGGAACCGGACTCGGTTTGTCCACGGTTCATGGCATCGTGAATCAAAGCGACGGCTATATCTGGGTCGCCAGCCAGCCGGGCAACGGATCCACCTTCAAGGTCTACCTTCCGGTCGCAGGCCAGGCAGCGGCGGCACCCGAGCAAACCGTCCGCCCCCGACCGATTGCCCGGGGTTCCGGGACGATCCTGCTGGTAGAAGACGAAGAACCGATGCGCAAGTTGACCATGCACCTGCTGGAAGAACAGGGATACGTGGTCTTGGAAGCGTGCGATGGGGAGGCTGCCATCGATGTCGCCAAGCGGGGCCACGAAATTCACGTGTTGCTCACCGATGTCGTGATGCCCCGCCTGAGCGGCCCGGGGTTGGCGGACCGGATCAGGGGGATCCATCCGAAAATCGGTGTGGTTTACATGTCGGGCTACACCGACGAGTTGCTGGCGCATCACGGCGCCCTCGGAAATGGAACGCTCTTTCTGGAAAAACCCTTCACCCGAGAGTCTCTGATTCAGGCTGTCCAGAATTCGCTCGCCGGACCAAGAGGGAGCCAGGCTGCCGGCGGGAAAGCCCTGGGCGCCACCCATGCAGGTTAAACGACTTTAGAAGTGAGGAGTTGCGGTGTTGAAAAGTAAAATTTTGGTGATCGAAGACGAAACGCAGTTCCAGGGTTTGCTCCGCGAGTACCTGCAGATGAACGGGTATGAGGTCCTGGTCGCGGAGACTTGCGCCAAGGGCGAAGATCTCTGGCGAGAGGCGCTCCCCGACGCTGCCGTGATTGACTATCAGCTCCCGGACGGCAATGCTTTGGATCTCCTTCCGCGGCTACGGGCCATTCACCCGGCTAATCCGGTCATCGTGCTGACCGGGCACGGATCAATCGAACTGGCTGTCGAAGCCATCAAACTGGGAGCCGAGCAATTCCTGACCAAGCCTCCCGAGCTGAAGGCTTTACTCGCGATGATCCAGCGAGGCCTGGATAATCAACGCAACCGCCAGAACCAGCAGGCAGAACAGACGCGGAACCAGCGCAACCGGGTGAATCCTTTCCTGGGCGTCAGCAGCAGCATTAAAAAGCTGGAGGAGACCTGTAACAAAGTCCGCTCTGCGGAAACCACGATCCTGCTCCAGGCCGAGACCGGCTGTGGAAAAGGCGTGCTCGCTCGCTGGTTCCATCAGAATGGCCCGCGCGCCGCGGAGCCGTTTGTCGATCTCAATTGTGGCGGTCTATCGCGCGACCTTCTGGAAACCGAATTGTTCGGACATCAAAAAGGCGCGTTCACCGGAGCCGTGCAGAACAAGACCGGATTGTTCGAGATCGCGCACCGGGGAGTTCTGTTCCTGGATGAGATTGGCGACGTCGATCTCGTGATCCAGCCCAAGCTCCTCAAGGTCCTCGAAGAAAAGCAATTTCGCCGTTTGGGCGATGTCCGCGACAAAAAAGTCGACGCCCGGCTCATTGCAGCGACCCACCAGGACCTTGCCAGGCTCGTCCAGGAGAACCGGTTCCGAGGCGACTTGTACTTTCGCATCAGCACCATTCGGCTGACCATTCCTCCTCTTCGCGAACGGCCCGAAGACGTGGAAATTCTGGCCCGCTACCTCCTCGATCGTCTCATTGCTGATCTCGGCTCCGGTCCCGTCGAACTCAGCCAGAGCGCTCTCCGCGCCCTTGCTTCCTACTCCTGGCCGGGGAATATCCGCGAGTTGCGCAACCTCCTCGAGCGCGCGGTCCTGCTCAGCGGAACGGGCGTACTCACCGACAAGGATCTCCACTTCGATGCGCTGCTGGAGCGTCCAGTGGGGGAGAGTGGTCATAAGACACTGGAAGAAATGGAACGGGAATACATCGACCTGGTCCTGCATCGCGAAAAGGGTCATGTCGAATCGGCTGCCAAGCGGCTGGGCATTCCGCGCAGTTCTCTCTACCACAAGATCAAGCAATATGGGCTGTCCCGCGCGGAAGCCGACGACGCGTTGGGTGCGGCGCAAGGCTCGAAGTAGCCTCAATGCTTGGGCGCGGTCGCACCTTCATGGTGTAGCACCCAGTTCGCAATCGTCCCTTGGAACCTGAATCCGTATCGGTGCCAGAGGTCGCCGGGCGATGCCTTCCGAACGACTCGAGCTTACCCGACGTAGCGGTCACTGGACCCAGTGCGATAGACATCGCAGCTTGCGCCCTTCACCAGCGGACGCGAACAGATGCAGAGGAATCCGCTCGCACTTACATTCTCGGTTTCCGCGAGCTCCTCGAATTGCTTCCCGGAAGGATCCGTGCCCTGCAGTTTCAAAACGACCCGCATCTGTACGCGAACTGCCGATCGCCGTTCGGGCCGCTGATCGCCTAGTTCAGCGTCCAGACTGGCTCTCAGCTTCACGAAATCAACCGGCTTCTCGAAGAATCCCGTCGCCCCCAGTTCCTTGCACTGCTCCCGGTACTTGTGCCCGGAATGACTTGTGATCACGAAGATAGGGAGCCGGGACGTGTGGCTTAAGGCTTGCAAACTGCTGCGCAGTTCGAGGCCCGAGAACTTCGGCATCACGAGGTCGAGCAGCACGGCATCCGGTTTGTGCTCGAGCGCGAGCGCCCAGGCTTGCTCCGGATCACCGCTGTCGAACACTTCGTAGTACTCCGACAAACCCACGCGGAGCAACCCGCGCATTGCGGAATCGTCGCCCACGACCAAGACCTTCTTCATGATTGAGCCTCCTGAGACACCGAGTTCTCCGCTCGCCTGTCGTGAACGCCGTCCAGTGGGAGGACGGAGTCGTCCAGAGCCTCGCGTATTTTTCGGGCCAGGTCTTCACGCGTGAAAGGTTTGGGGATGAAATGACATACCTCGGGCAACACACCCTGACCGACCCCTTGGCCGGTGTATCCAGACGTGTAAAGAATCTTCAATCCCGGTCGTGAGGCCATCAGGCGCTGTGCCAGGGCGGGGCCATTCATGCCCGGCATCACGACGTCGGTGAGGAGCAGGTCGATGGGGGCCGCCTGTTGTTCGCTGATGGTGCACGCATGTTTGCCGTTGGCAGCCTCCAGGACCGTATAACCCAGAAGCTCCAGCACGTTTCGCGTCAGCGTGCGCAGCATGTCCTCGTCTTCGACCAGCAGGATCGTTTCCGCCCCGCCCTGGGGTGGCTTCTCCTCTGTCCGGCCCGGTTCCGGGTCGGCGGGTTGGTCGAGCAGAGGCAGGTAGATCTTGAAGGTCGTACCCGCGCCGATCTCGCTATTCACGTGAATGTAGCCATCGCTCTGTTTTACGACTCCATAGACCGTGGACAGGCCAAGTCCGGTGCCTTGGCCTTTTTCCTTGGTGGTGAAGAACGGGTCGAAGATGCGCGCTTGAGTTTCGACGTCCATTCCAACCCCGGTGTCATTCACGGACAGCAGAACGTAACGGCCCGGTTTTACCGGATACGAGTACCGGCGGACGGCGACCGTGTCCAGTTCGGTATTCTCGGTGGTGATGGTGAGAGTTCCGCCCTCCGGCATGGCGTCACGGGCGTTTACCGCCAGGTTCAGAATTACTTGTTCAATCTGGCTCTGATCCGCTTTGACTCGCCCCAGTTCGGAGCTCAGGTTTGTGTTGAGTTCGATGTCCTCGCCGATTACCCGGCGCAGCATCTTCTCCGTGTCGGCGATGACCGCATTCAGCTCGAGCACCCTCGAAGCGAGCACCTGCTGCCGGCTGAAGGCCAGCAGTTGACGGGTAAGCGATGCCGCCCGGCGACCCGCCAGCAGAATTTCGTCCGCGCAGCCGCGGAACCGGTTGCCGGGTTCCAGCTTCTCTTGCAGAATCTCCCCGTAGCCGATAATGACGCCCAGAATATTGTTGAAGTCGTGTGCGATGCCGCCCGAGAGCCGTCCGACTGCCTCCATCTTCTGGGATTGGCGGAATTGTTCTTCCAGACTCTTGCGGGCCGTGATGTCGCGATTCACGATTACAAATCGCTGCACCTCGCCCTGGGCGTTCACGATTGCACTGGTGGTGGATTCGAGCATGCACCAGTTTCCATCCCGGTGCCGTATGCGGTACTCGACTCTTCTTCCGCTGCCGGAACTCCGTTTTTCCTGCGTCGCTTCGAGCAGAAGGGCACAATCGGCGGGGTGAATCTGGTCGAAGACCGTGGTGTGCCGCAACTCATCCGCCGCGTATCCCAGGATGCGTTCGTAGGCGGGACTGCTGTAGAGGAAACGTCCTTTGGTATCGACCACCGCGATCATGTCGGCAGCGTTTTCGGTGATCACACGGAAAAGCTCTTCGCGTTCGAGCAGCAGTCGCCGAATGCGGTGAATCTGGAGTTGTTGATAAACCACGTGAATGTCGAACAGGAGCACCAGGCCAACCAGCCCGCGCACGATGCTGGGCAGATGCAGACCCCCCAGCTCGAATTCGCTGCGACGCAACAAGGGTAGGAGAAAGGATGCAATGCCCATGGTCAGCAGCATCGTCACGAGCACGGCACTCGACCACAGCCACCACTCCCGCCGCTCCACTCTGCTCATTCCGGCGCGCACCGAGGGCACGCTGAGCTCCAGGTCGCGGAATGCGTTTGAAGATGAGGCTTTCATCGATGCTAGTGAATGCAACTCTATGTCCCATGTCGTTTCGGGGTGGCGTTTCGCCAAACGACGGCAAACAAAAGACTTACGTGGATGCCTCGACAAGGGCGAATCAGAACATGCAAGCAACGCGTCCGCTCCTTGGAAAAACCGTCTCGACCTCGGAAACAGATCACCTCACGACCCATTGCCAGCGGTCGCGCCAGATGCAGCCCAATCGCGCTCGACTCACAGCCAGACAGCGAAGAGGAACTGAGGAAAGGATGCCCTCGGCAAGCATTGCGCTTAAACAGAAGACAGGCAGCCGTAGTTGCGGCAGCCTGCCCGAGGGTTGGTTACGGTTGGGTATTACTGCTGGATCGTCAGCGTGATGTTTGCCTTGTCCGCTGCTGCTAGCCATCGCGTGAACGAGGTTCGGCAACCAGCCCAGCGCCGTGGTGCCGCTCGATGTGCCTCCGCGTCCGGTTGCCGCCAGCATCGCGGCGAGCGCAATCAGCCAGAGCATGAATCGCCAGAGCATGAATCGCCAGAGCATGGATCGGAGCGTGGATCGCCGGGCACGGGTTTGAGGTTACGATCGGTGCCGATTTACGGGGTGCTCGCAGGGGATTCACGGCCCAACGAACTGGACTCAGTGGCCGAGGACCGCGCCTTGTGTCCAGCGCTTGGTCAGCGCGCTTCGGGCCCGGCCATTTCGCGCGCACAGGTGGCGGCACGCTCAAGCAGCAACTCACGCTCGCGCGTATTCTGTGTGAGGCGGGCTGCTCGCTCAAACTCTGCCCCCGCTTCGCGCGCGCGGCCAAGCTTGGCCAGGAGGTCGCCTCGCACAGTCGGCAACAGATGATATTTCTCGAGGGACGGCTCGGTGATGAGCGCGTCCACAAGCTCCAACCCGGCCGCCGGGCCAAATGCCATACCCACAGCAACCGCTCGATTCAGCTCGACGACCGGTGAGGGTATGCGTTGCGCGAGTGTCTCGTAGAGCGCCACGATGCGCTTCCAATTGGTCTCTTCCGGAGTCCGTGCCCGCGCGTGACACGCCGCGATCGCGGCCTGCAGCGCGTACGGCCCGAGCGCGCCACCCAATTGCTCAGCCCGATCCAATGCGGCCAGTCCGCGGCGGATGAGCAGTTGATCCCAGTGTGCACGGTTCTGGTCGAACAGCAGGATCGGTTCTCCCGAGGGCCCGATTCGCGCTCGCGCCCGCGACGCCTGGATCTCCATGAGCGCCACCAGTCCGTGAACCTCCGGCTCATCCGGCGCAAGCTCAGCCAGGATCCGTCCCAGTCGCAGCGCGTCCTCGCACAACGCAGGCCGCATCCAGTCATCCCCGGCCGTCGCCGAGTAACCTTCATTGAAGATGAGGTACACCACCTCGAGCACCGACGCCAGACGCCCTGCGAGGTCGGCCCCGCGTGGAACCTCGAACGGGACCTGCGCCTCCGCCAGCGTCCGCTTGGCCCGCACGATGCGTTGTGCGACCGTCGGCTCCGCGACCAAAAAAGCCCGCGCGATCTCACCGGTCGTCAGGCCTCCGAGCAAGCGCAGTGTGAGCGCCACCCGCGCCTCGGTTGCCAGCACCGGATGGCAACATATAAAGACCAGACGCAGCAGGTCATCGCCCACCGGATCGTCGAGTGCGGCAGTGAGATCCGGCACGGCCATTTCCCGGACCGCAACCTCGCGTCCAAGTTCTTCGTGCTTACGCTCGAGCAGGCTATTTCGCCGCAGCCGGTCGATGGCGCGATGTTTGGCGGCGGCCATGAGCCATGCGCCCGGGTTGTCCGGGATTCCTGACTCCGGCCACTGTTCAAGCGCGGCCACCAACGCATCCTGCGCCAGGTCCTCTGCCACACCCACGTCGCGCACCACGCGGGTCAGGCCGGCGATGAGCCGCGCCGACTCGATTCTCCACACGACATCGATCGCACGATGAGTATCGCTGTCCGCCACGATGATCGATCACAACATGTTTCAATCGACAAGCGCAAGGCCCGAGCATCGATTCCGCTAGCAGAAACAAGGTCCCCCGACGCACACTTTTTCGGCGGCACCGCCGTGCCGAGCGTTGTTGTATTCGTTTGGCGAACCCAGGATCCGTTCATCTCTCGCGGGGGGCAGGGGGATCACCACCACGGGAGTGCCGAATCTCGGTAACCGACAGTCCAGTCAACTTGGCGACGACAGTCTCGACATCCTCGCACGCGTGACCGCCAACCCGGGGCGCTGGTCGAGCTTGTGGGTCCGGCGTAATTGGCGCAGGGCCTCGCACTCTTTCTTTTCCTCGCCCGAATAGAAGCGCGCTTTTTCAAATTCGTGATTCGCGATCGAATTTTCCATGCGCTGCACAATGAACCGGATGCGCTTCTGGACCTCAATGACTTCCTCCGGCAGTTTGCCGGGGTGCAACTGGGCGCAGGCGCCCGCTTCATCGATCAGATCCACCGCCTTGCCGGGCAGGTATCCGTTCTTGATGCAACGGCTCGCGTAGTAGACCGCAGACGTGATCGCATCGTCGGTGTAGGTGACACCATGGAACTGTTCGTAAGCATTCTTGATGCCGAGCAGCACCTTGAGGGCGTCCTGTTCGCCCGCAGGCGCTACCCGCACCGCCTCGAAATGTTGTCCGAGCCAGTGCTGGTCGGCGAGCAACTTCGCATGGCTGGCCGGTGTCGCCGTGCTGATGCACTGGATTTTTCCGGCCACGATGGGCCGCTGCAGCAGTTCGTTGACGTGCATCGGGCTGACCGGCGAGACCCCGCCGGGCAGGTCGTGCATCTGGTTCACGAAAAAGATCGCGCCTTCCTGGCCTGCCTCCACCAGCGCCTCATCGAGCCTCTTGTTGCCATGACCGATCCTTATCCAGCACGCGGTAGGGAGGCAGATCGAGCGCCACCACCGCTCGCTTGGTCAGCGGCTGCGGAGCTCCACCCCCGGCAATGAGCCGGGCGAGAGCGCCAACGATGGTGCGTTTGCCGACCCCGGGAGCCCCAACCAGCACCGGATTCTTCGTAGAATAACGGGCAGAGAATCTCGATGGGCCGCTCCAATTCGCGCTCGCGTCCGACGAGCGGTTGGGTCAGCTCCGCCGGGTCGCTGATCTAGGTCTTGACCTCGTTCAGGGGTCTGACCGGTCTGCTCGGTTGCGCGACTGGCGTGTCCCGCTGCCGGCGGGCGATTTCCTCTCGGGCGGACGCCCCGCTCCCTCAACAGGTCGGCCGCAAAACATTTTTCTTCGCGCAACAACCCGAGAAACAGGTGCTCGGGTCCAATGTGTTTGTCGGCGAGGCGCTCGGCCTCTTCCGCCCCGTAGGCCAGCACCCGTTTGGACTCGTTGCTCAAGGGCAGGTCGACCGAGGTCGACGTCTTCTTGCGGACGATGGCGTGTTCCTCCATCCGCTTTCGGATGGACTCGACCGGCGCGTGGGTGCGCAGAAACCGGTTGGTCAACCCTTTGTCTTCACGGAGTATCGCCAGCCAAAGATGCTCGGTCTCCATGCACGGCGAGCCGAACTGGGAGGCTTCTTACCGGGCAAAAAAGATCACCCAGCGCGCTTTTTCGGTGTATCGCTCGAACCTAGCTTAGCTACCGCGGGATCAGTGTATGTGAGGACGATGTCTGCATCCAAGGGCCAATGCCTAAGGAGATGCCCGGTAATAGGCGACCCGTCCCACCAGCATCGTTCGGCGCCCAACCTTGTTTGTCTTGACGAACCCAGCCGTGCTCATCAGACCGAGAACACGGTCTTCAGAATTGTCCTCTAAGCGGTGGCTGGTATGCAGTAGGCGAGCCAGAAAGTGATGCACACCGCCACCTGTCTGTTCAAAGTCGAGCATGTGAAAGGAGCCACCGGGTTTCAGGACGCGCCGGACCTCGCGGAGGAACTTCCCCTTCACCTCGGTGGGCAGGTGGTGGTACATAAACGCCGAGAGAACCCGATCGAAAGACGCCTCGGGATAAGGGAGCGCATCTCCGAAACCCAGGTCAAATTGCACGGAGACCCCTGCGCGCGCCGTCTTGCGCCGCGCCCGGGCAAGAGCTTTGGGATCCGGATCCAGCCCGACCACCGCGACGTCGGCAAGCAGTCGCTTGATACGCACGGCCAGGGTTCCCGTGCCGCAACCCACTTCAAGAACGCGCTGTCCCGACTCCGGAGCCGCTTGCTCGATCAGCGCTCCGTGGGCGGCTTCGCCGCCGAGCAGTTTCACGCAGGGATCGTAGAGAGGAAGCAGCCAGTCGTGTCCGGCTGCCGGAAGATAAGCCTGGGTAGGTTGGCTCATGATTTCAGCTCCTGATTTCATGATCTTGCTCACCCTCTTCACCGGTGTTCTATGCTGGAGGCACGTTTCAGTTCTGAACATTATGTTCGGAAATGCGGACAGGAGCCAGCACAGCTCGGGGGGAAATGTCTGTTAGCGAACGTTGCGGGTCGGACTGTTCGGAAGACGGGAAACCGCGATGCCTGAAAGGCCAGTGAGGAAAGTTGCGGGAAAAGAAGACCGGCGCATCCAGCGGACGAAACAGCTTCTCCGTGCGGCACTGCTGTCGTTGATCGAAGAGAAGGGGTTTGAGTCGCTTACCGTGCAGGACATCCTTGATCGCGCCAACCTGGGTCGGGCAACCTTACTATGCGCATTTCGACAACAAGCAGGACCTCCTGCTCAGCGGATTCGATGCCCTGCGCGCTACCCTCAGAGAGCACCAACGCCAGGCGCACGCCCGCCGGGGAGGCGCTGACGACCGCCTGTTCGCGTTCACACGGGAAATCTTCGATCATGTCGCCGGCTATCGTGACGTGTTTCGTGCGATGGCCGGCGAGCAGAGTGGCGCCCTGATCCATCACCTCATGCACAAGCTGATCATCGACCTGGTGCGCGAGGACGTGAAGGCCGCGCTCGCGCGGGTACTGCTTCGTTGCAAGCGAGCGCGGCCCGGCTGCGCCAGCCCCGCCCGACTCGGCTACGGAACGCAGAGCCTGACCGTATTCGTCGAAAGTATCGAAGCCCACTTCGAGAGAGCGAAATCAGCCGGTGCCAAGCTCCTCGAGGATCTTCACGAAACCGTCTACGGTGAACTCCAGTACGCGGTCGAGGACCTCGACGGCCACCACTGGCTCTTTTCGCGCCACGCCCGCGACTTGAGCCCGGAAGAATGGGGCGCAAAGCTGGCCCGGCGCTGACTTTCAGTGCGAAGTGCTCGTTGCCTTCGCCGACCCAATCGCTTCCCAGTTCAAAATCGCGTTCCATACCAGCCGGTGGTCTCCGCGATTCATATCCCGATGCAGCGGATTGAAGTTGAACGTCACCACGTGCCCATGTCCCACCGGCATATTGGGTATCGCCGGCCGCCCAATCAGCCGGTCCTCGCCCCAGGCCTGCCCACTCACCACGAACGGCGCCCCATCCCGGTCTCCCCACTCCATCACGATCGCGCTCCGATCCTGGGGCCCGTCGAGGCAAGTCGTACAATAGGCCATGCGCAGCCACTTTCGGGGCACGTCGTACAACGGATAGTTTTGCCGGAACACCCACGTCCGCTCCCTATACCCGTAGGCCAGCGGAGATTCCGGCCGATCGAATGTCACCCGCACATGCGCTCCTGGAGTCCTGGTCGCGGCATTTTGCGCCGCCGCCGATGAAGACGCCCCGCCCCCTTGCGTGCTCCGTGGCACGCCACCCGAGGAACGCCGCACCCCGCGCACCATACCGCCCTCCAGCGCCAGCATCGAACCGCTGCCCAGCGTGACCAGCAGCCCGCCGTCCTCCACGAACTTCTGAATCTGAGCCAGCCCTTCC
>Ga0137396_10000008_pt1 | contig 57632 bp, 47 predicted proteins | sample czc16metaG_FD_108284 | JGI IMG/M metagenome (GOLD analysis project Ga0137396, IMG submission 108284) | Vadose zone soil microbial communities from Angelo Coast Range Reserve, California, USA - czcobulk3.16 metaG | ecosystem: Environmental > Terrestrial > Soil > Vadose zone | place: USA...
CGAGTTCGCCAGTGCCACTCCTGAATACTCCAGGATGGCAAAGCGCAGTGTCCCAGAGACGGTATCGGACACGGTTACCGTGTTCGCACCACCGGCGACGTTCTCCGCGTAGAAGATCCCTAGTGTGTCTCCATTCGGAGTATCTACCGTCACGTTGAATTGAACGGCTGGGCGGTAGGTGTTTCCTCTGGAATCCGTGACGGAGAACAGCTGACCCGACCTACCTGCGCGGATACAAATGCCAATCCAGTTGCCAGCGGTGTTATTTGAATTAAAGGCCAGCGACGCCGAGGTCGTTGTGCCAGCATCCTTACTTCTGTGTTGAATCAGCGCGATCCCACCCTGCGCGTTGGTAAGCGATCCTCCAAGCAGCACGGAAAGAGAGAAGAGCAGATACCTGCCGAATCCGACCGGGAGGACCGAGGATAAGCGGCGAAACAAGCGTATTGGCATGATGGCACCGATCATGAAATATAGGGTGCTTGGTGGGACTTCGCTTAAGCATCCCTTTAAGACCCAACAATTTGTTTAAGTTGTCTTTCGCTGCGGGGACCAACCGAGCAATTAGACACCCATCTCAGGTGTTCGTCAATCAACTAATTGCTTTCGGACTCGCCTAACGGTACAGAACGCCGTATGCGCCGCTATGTTTCGGCTGCGTCCCCTGCGCTGAAATACGTGCAGTCCGGGTGATGAAACACCAGAGCGCTCACGCTCGCCTCCGGATCCATCATGAAACCTTCCGTGAGCTGCACGTCAATCTCTTCCGGTTTCAATAGCTTCCAGAGTCCCGCCTGATCATCGAGGTTCGGGCATGCCGGATAGCCGAAGCTGTAGCGTTTCCCGCGGTAGCGCGAAGTAAATCGCTGCGCCATGGTCAACTCTGGCGGGTCGGGGAACCCCCAGTCCTCTCGGATGCGCCGGTGCAGCCACTCCGCGCACCCTTCCGCCGACTCGATAGCCAGTGCTTGCAAGCCGTGCGATTTGAAGTAATAACCCTCGTTTTTTGCTTTTTCCGAGCGCCCGCGAATTCCCTCGCCGGCCGTCACCACGAACAATGCCAGATGATCGCGTTGGCCATTTCTCGCCGGCAACACATAGTCGGCAAGGCACAGGAAGTCGCCCAGCTTCTGCCGCGGAAATCGAAACGTGTGCAGCGGCGTGGCGCCCCCAGCCACAAACAAATGCAGGGAATCGCCCACCGCTTCCGCTTCGAAAAATTGCCAGACGGCGCGAACCTTCATGAACTCGGCCGCTTCCTTCTTTACTTCTTCCATCTGTTCGAAGAGTTCAACCGCCTTCGGATCGCGCTCCGCCAAACGTTTCTCGAAATCTCCTCGAAAACCCATGTGCCGCCCGAAAAGCATGAACGGGTTGATGTAACCCCACACTTCGCGCAAATCCGGCACCAACCGCACCTTGCGGTCCAGGGATTGCACCGGCGGAATCGGTAGGTCCAATCGAACGCGCGGCGAGCGCCTCACCGCCGGGATCTGCTGCACTGAAACTACTGTTGACACGCTTGCGCCATTTCCGCTTGCTGTGTGAGTGCGCAGCACGCTTTCGCGTGTCGCCGGGTCCATTAATTCGTTCATCAGCCGTAGCCCGGTCATCGCATCTTTCGCGTAGCACACGGCTTTCCCATAGCTTGGCGCGATCTTCGTTTGCGTGAACTTTGCCGAAAGCGCCGCGCCGCCTACCAGCATGGGAATCTCGATCCCCGCATCTTTCAAATCATTAGCTGTAATCACCATCTGTTGTGCGCTTTTCACTAGTAGCCCGGACAAACCAATCGCATCCGGTCTGTGTTCCTGGTAAGCCTTGATTAGTTCTTCCGGCGGAACCTTGATGCCCAGGTTGACGACGTCATATCCGTTGTTTTTTAGAATGATCTCGACGAGGTTCTTCCCGATGTCGTGAACGTCGCCCTTTACCGTTGCCAGCACCACCTTTCCGCGTTTCGCCGTATCCGCCTTTTCCATGAACTGCTCGAGGTGGCTCACCGCCGCCTTCATGGCTTCCGCGGACTGCAACACTTCCGCCACGATCAACTCGTTCGCATTAAATAGCCGCCCTACTTCCGCCATTCCCGCCATTAGCGGGCCGTTCACGATATCCAGCGGCGCTGTGCCTTCCCCGCGCTTTTTCTCCAGGTCCGCGATCAGACCGTCCCGCGTCCCTTCGATGATGTAGTTGGCCAGCCGCTCTTCCAATGGCAGGTCTGCCGCGCGGGCTTTTTCCTTCTTCTTTGCGGTCCGAAAGTGTTCGGCAATCGCCGCGATGTAGTGCTGATTCACGGCCGCGCGTTGCTCTTTGGTCTGCTCGCGCCAATCCGCCGGAACGTTCCGCAGCAAAACCGCATTTGAAACATCGGCCGGAACATCCTTCGGCGGATGCGAAAACAGGAGGTTTTCCGCGAGTTCGCGTTCGTGCGGAGGAATCGAGGCAAATCGCTCCAGCTTCTCGGTATTCACGATCGCGAGGTCCAGTCCCGCCTTCGTGCAGTAATAGAGGAACACCGAGTTGACCACCTCGCGCGCTCCCGCCGGCAGCCCGAAAGAAACATTGGAAATGCCCAGTATTGTTCGCACGTCCGGCAGCGCCTGCTTGATCAGCCGGATGCCTTCCATCGTTTCGACCGCGCCGCCAATATAATTTTCATCGCCCGTCGCGCACGGAAAAACCAGCGGATCGAAAATGATGTCCTCCGACCCCAGTCCATATTTTTCCGTTAGCAGTTTGAAGGAACGCTGTGCAATCGCCAGTTTCCGTTCGCGCGTAAACGCTTGCGCCTGCAGCTTGTCCTCATCGATGCAGCCCACCACCACTGCCGCGCCGAATTCATGAGCAATCGGAACCACGCGCTCGAACTTTTCTTCGCCATCTTCCAGATTGATCGAATTGAGGATCGCCTTGCCCTGGCAATACGTCAGCGCCAGCTCGATCGCCGTCGCATCCGTGGTATCGATCATCACCGGTGCTTTCACTTTTCGAATCAGCTTTTCGTAGAATGGCGGAATATCTTTCTTTTCGTCGCGCTCCGTGCTTTGCAGGCATATATCCACAATGTGCGCGCCGCCTCGCACTTGTCGCCGCGCAATCTCGCTCGCCTCCTCCCATTTTTCTTCCGCCACCAGGTTCTTGAACAAGCGCGACCCGATTACGTTCGTCCGTTCGCCCACCAGCAGCGGCCGCGTGCTGTCCTCCGCCTCTATCGTCTCAATCCCCGAATACACGGCGCGGTGCGCCTCGGCTGGCCCCTGCCGCGGCTTCTTGTTCTCCACCATTTGTGCAATCGCACGAATGTGCTGTTCCGTCGTTCCGCAGCAACCACCAACGAAATTCAGCCACCCATGATCCGCGAATTTCTCCAGTTGGGCCGCCAGTGTCGCCGGGGTTTCAAGGTACTTTCCTTCTTCATCCGGTAAACCCGCGTTCGGATAGCAGGACACAAACTCACCGGTAATCTGGCTCAGCGTCCGAATGTGGTCGGTCATAAACTCCGGGCCCGTGGCGCAGTTCATGCCAAATGCCAGGGGTTTGGCATGCCGCAGCGATGCCCACATCGCTTCCACCGTCTGCCCGGCCAGCATCGTTCCCATCGGCTCGATCGTGACCGATACGATGAACGGTACGTCTGTCCCGATCTCTTTCGAAAGCCTGTGGATGGCGAGAAGCGCGGCCTTGATGTTCCGAGTGTCTTGGCAAGTCTCGACCAGCAGCAAATCCACGCCGCCTTCCACCAATCCTTTTGCCTGTGTGTAATAGGTCTCGCGCAGTTCGTTGAATGTCACGCCGCCCGTAACCGTAATCGCCTTCGTCGTGGGCCCCATCGAGCCGGCTACGAACCGGGGCTTTCCATGGGCGCTAAACTCGTCCGCCGCTTGCCGGGCCAACTCGGCCGCGCGCTTGTTCAGGAAATGCGCGTCCGCCGCCAGCCCGTATTCCGCCAGTACAATCGGTGCTCCGCCGAACGAATTCGTCTCAACAATGTCCGATCCCGCCTCAAAGTATTTTCTGTGAATATCCAGAACCACGTCCGGCCGCGTCCGCACCAGATTTTCATTGCATCCTTCGAGCGAAGCTCCGCCAAAATCCGCCGCATGCAGGTTCCGTTGTTGCAGCATGGTCCCCATCGCGCCGTCTAGCACGAGGATCCGCTGCGCGAGCAACTCGCGCAAAGCCCTGGCTGATTCGTTCAGATTACGCATCTTCTGAAAACTGCCGCTCCTCGCACGTTTCGCCGGACAAAATGGCCCAAATACCACAAAAATCCAGTGTTTCCGGACACCTCTATTTTACCCAGGTTTCCCGGTGGATACCTACGCCCATGCAGCGAAGCAGTGCTTTTTTAGCGCGAATGGCAATTCTGGCGCCCTGAACGCCCGTGCCCAGATGCTATACTGCCTTCGGACAACGGAACCAACGCTCGATGAGCCAACGCTTGAAAATCCTGAATATTGTCGGGGCGCGCCCTAACCTCCCCAAAATTGCCCCCCTCATGCACGAGATGCAGCGTCATCCGGAAATCGAAGCCATCCTTGTCCACACCGGCCAGCACTATGACGAGAAACTCTCCGACATTTTCTTTCGTCAGATGGGCATCCCCGCGCCACACGTGAATCTCGAAGTCGGTTCTGGCTCTCACGCCTTCCAAACCGCCGAAATCCTGAAGCGCATTGAACCGGTTCTCATTGAGCGCAAACCCGACCTGGTTCTCGTTGTGGGCGACGTCAACTCCACCATTGCTGTCTCTCTGGCCGCCGCCAAACTTGGTATCCGTGTAGCCCACGTCGAAGCCGGGCTCCGCAGCTTTGACCGCACCATGCCCGAAGAAATCAACCGCATCCTGACCGACGCCCTGGCAGACTATCTCTTTGTTACCGAAGAAGAGGCCATCGCGCATCTCCTCAAAGAAGGCCGGCCCAGGGAAAGCATCTTCATGGTCGGCAACGTGATGATCGATTCCTTGCGCCACTTTTTGCCCATCGCCCAGCAGTCCGGAATTGGCGATGAACTGGGTCTGAAGAATGGAGCGGGCTGGCGGCGTTTCGGTGTCCTCACCCTCCATCGACCTTCCAACGTCGACTCCACCGAGAAACTCGCCCAGCTTCTGGGAGCGATCGATGCCGTCGCCGCGGAAATGCCCGTAATCTTTCCCGTGCATCCCCGCACCCAGCAGCATCTGACGCAAGCCGGCATCAAGCACCACCCCCAGTTGAGGGTCATTCCGCCCGTCGGGTACCTCGATTTTCTGTGTCTCCTGAGCAAAGCAAAGCTCGTCCTCACCGACTCTGGGGGTATTCAGGAAGAAACCACTGCTCTTGGCGTCCCCTGTCTCACTCTGCGTGAGAACACCGAGCGCCCGGTCACCATCTCTCAGGGCACAAATCTGTTGGTTGGTACTGATCCGGGCAAGATAGTCGCCGCCGCCCGTGATACCCTGGCGGGCAAGGGCAAAGCTGGCCGGATTCCCCCTCTTTGGGACGGCCACGCTGCTAAGCGCATAGTGGACATTTTGTTAAGGGAAGTACCCCGGGGAAATGCACCTTAGCCGTCAGTAACAATTCGTGAACACGGACGCCAAAGGACTTGCCCCTTTGGCCAGTTTTCAATAATAATCTGTCGAACAGTGACTACGAAACGTACCGCCACAAAGCTGACCGTTTGCATCCTCTCGCCGCACCCCTTGGTGTTGAGCGAGTTCGAGCGTATTTTAGCCAAATCCCAATTCAAGGTGATTATCAAACAGCTCGAATCCACCCTTGCTCCCGACCTCCGTACCCTGGAGCCGCCCAAAGCTCAGGTTTACGTCATCGACGCCCATGCCGCGAAGCCTGCCACTGGCGCGCTCTTGGCCAATCTTCTCGAACGTTTTCCCGAATCGCGCCTCATTGTCGTCGGCGAACAGCACAATGAAGCCAATAGCTTCTCGCTGTTGCGTCTCGGCGTTAAGGGCCTTCTCACCTATGTCGAAGCCCGCGAACAACTGATCCGCGCGCTCCCTCTGGTTGCCACTGGAGGATTCTGGGTTCCGCGGCAGCTGCTCTCCGGATTTGTTGACTCCATCCTCACCGGCCAGGGCCGTCGCCTGAAGACCGATTCCGTCACGAATCTCAGCCGCCGTGAACAGGAAGTCCTCGATTCGCTGCTGGAAAATCTCTCCAACAAGGAAATCGCCAGCAAGCTCAACATCGCGGAACGCACGGTGAAGTTTCACGTTTCCAACTTGCTCAACAAGTTTGGCGTGCGCCGCCGTGCCGACCTCATTCTTCTTACCTTTCAGCGCCGCTTGTCGCAGGTTTAATTTCTTGCCGGACTCTCAGGCCGGTACGCCCTTCGTTTTCCCCCGCCGCGCTGTAGGTTCCGGCAATTTTGAGCGCGTATATTTTTGGCTTCTGGCAGATTCGAGGAGAGCTTACAGGTGAATATTCTCGTTACCGGTGCCGCGGGTTACATCGGCAGTGTCTGCTCGGAAGTCTTGGTTTCGCGCGGCATGTCCGTCATCGCCTTGGATAGCTTGTTGGAGGGTCATCGTGCGGCCGTCCCGCGGGGCGCCGTCTTTTGCCAGGTCGATCTTGCCGATCGCCCTGCGCTTGAAGCCGTCTTCACGAAGCACAAGATTGACGCCGTGATGCACTTCGCTGCTGAGGCCCTGGTTGCCAAATCCGTCCGCGAGCCCAGTATTTTCTATGCCACCAACGTGGCCTGCGGCGTGAATTTGCTCGATGCCGTCACCCGTCACGGTGTGAAGAAATTTATTTTTTCCTCCACCGCAGCCACTTACGGCGAACCCGAAATCGTTCCCATTCCCGAAGATCATCGCAAAGCGCCGATCAACCCGTACGGAAAATCCAAACTCGTTTTCGAGGGGATTCTGGCGGATTATAAGGCCTACGCTGGACTCGACTACGTGGCCCTGCGCTATTTCAACGCTGCTGGAGCCTCCAAGGAACGCGGCGAGCATCATCGCGTGGAGACTCACATCATTCCTCGCATTCTCGATGCTGCCAGCGGTGCGCTTCCCCATGTCGATGTCTTCGGCACGGACTATCCCACGCCCGACGGTACCTGCGTCCGCGACTATATCCACGTGCTCGATATCGCTGACTCCCACGTCCGCGCGCTCGAGGAAATCGCCAAGGTTTCCGGCGAAGCCTTCAACGTCGGCAACAGCCGCGGCTTCTCTATCTTGGAAGTCATTGATGCGGCGGAGCGCGTCACCGGCCGCAAAATCCCTCGCAAACTCGGTCCCCGCCGTCCCGGTGATCCCGCGGTTCTCGTTGCCAGCAAGGAAAAACTCAAGCGCGCCCTTGGATGGGAAGCCTCCCATTCTTCGCTCGAAGAAATCATCGGTTCTGCTTGGATGTGGAAACAAAAGTACCCGCGCGGATATACGGAAAGTTCTAACGCCTCGGCTTAATCGCTGAACTTATACCGGATGATGCACCACAATGCCTGGATGCCGTCTTTCCAGGTAATCTTCTTTCCCTCTTCGTAAGTGCGCCCGGCATAAGTTATCGGCACTTCGTAAATCCGCCACTTGTGCTTCGCGATCTTCGCCGTTATCTCCGGTTCAAATCCAAACCGGTCCGACTTGATCTCCACTCCCGCCAGCACTTCTCTGCGGAACACTTTGTAACACGTCTCCATATCCGAAAGTTTTAGGTTCGTGAAGATATCCGAAAGCAGCGTTAGCATCCGGTTCGCGACGTAGTGCCAAAAGTAATGCACGCGCTGCGGCCCGCCGAGAAATCGCGAGCCATATACCACGTCGGCCCGTCCATCGACGATCGGTTCGAGCAAAACACCGTAATCGCGCGGATCGTATTCCAGGTCCGCGTCCTGCACTAGCACGATCTCCCCAGTTGCTTGCGCAAACCCCCGCCGCAACGCCGCGCCTTTGCCTTGGTTCGGTGCCTGAAAAAAGAACCTTAGACTCCGCAACTCGATCTTGTCGCTTCCATCCTGTGCCGGAGCGAATTCATCTCCATTTGCCTGCCGCGCCGCCATGTTCTCCAGAATCTGCCGCGTTCCGTCCGTCGAGCAATCATCCACGATGATCACTTCCTTGCGCACTTCGGTGTCCAGCACCCGCCGCAGGATCTCATCAATCGTCGATTTCTCGTTGTAAACGGCAATCACGATCGACACCTTCGGATCGTGCAGCGCGGAGGGGTTGCGTCTTTGATGGGCCATAAATGTTCAAGGATTGTAGCGGCCCAGCCTCCGCGGAGTAAAGGCATCTCCCGCCAGGGATATGCTGTTGGTTCCCCGCGGCCTTTTCGCACTCCTCCAAACCCGCTATCCTTGTGGGGGCGATTTTAGATGCCAAGCTTCTTCATCGAACAATTCGGCTGCCGCGCCACACAAGCGGATGGTGCCGCCCTTGAGCGCCAGTTGCTCGACCGCGGCTGCACCGCTGCCTCCGCGGCCGCCGCTGCCGACATCATCGTGGTCAACACCTGCACCGTCACCGCTTCCGCCGACGCCCAGGCCCGCGACGCCATCCGAAAATTTCATGCCGCCAACCCCGCCGTCCGCCTCATCGTCACCGGATGCTACGCCCAGCGTGCTCCAGAAGAGCTTGCCGCGCTTCCCGGTGTCTCCTGGGTCGTCGGCAATTCCCACAAGCCCCAAATTCCAGATCTAATCGCGTCGCTCAACCCAGCTGCTTCCGCCTCAGCTCAAGAATCGACAGTCGATTCTTTCCCTGCCGTCCCCGATTCCGCGAACGGCTTTTTTCCTGCCGCCGCCCTCGCGGAACCCGCAAGAGATTTCTCCTCCGCTATTGCCACGGATTCCTACTCCACAGTGCCGTTTTCTTCGGACTCGACCGCTCCGTTCCATTCCTTTGCAGTGGCGCCCGCCGCGGCGGGCTGCGCCGTTTCCTGCGGCAAGATTCTAACGGGTGATATCTTCGAACAAAACGTTCTGCTCTCCGCCCCCGTCCTCGGTGGAGAAGGCCATCACACTCGCCCCACCCTCAAGATCCAGGACGGTTGCGACTCCCGCTGCTCCTACTGCGTAATCCCCTTCGTCCGTGGCAAGAGCCGCAGTCTCTCGCCCCATACCGTCATCCAGGAAATCCGGCAACTCAGCGCCGCGGGATACCGCGAAATCGTTCTCAGCGGCATCAACCTCGGCGCCTACGGCCGCGATTTGTCCCCTCGCGTCGAATTTGAAGACCTCCTCCGCCGCATTCTCGGCGAAACATCCGTCGAGCGCCTCCGCATCAGCTCTATCGAGCCTCTCGACGTTACCCAGGACCTCGTCAATCTCTTCGCCGGGACCGATCGCGTCGCCCAGCACTTCCACATGCCCCTGCAGTCCGCTTCCGACCGCATTCTCGCCGCCATGCACCGCTGGTATCGCGCCGAGCACTACGCCCGCCGCATCGAACTCATCCACGAGCACCTCCCCCACGCCGCCATCGGTGCCGACGTCATCACCGGTTTCCCAGGCGAAACCGAAGACAATCACGCCGCCACCATGGCCTTCATCGAACGTCTCCCCTTCACCTATCTCCACGTCTTCTCTTTTTCCAAGCGCCCCGGCACCAAAGCCGCCACGCTTTCGAACGAAGTCCCTGGCATCGTCATGAAACGCCGCGCCCGCGAACTCCGCGCCCTCAGCGAAAAAAAATCCGCCGCCTTCCGCCATTCCCAAATCGGCCGCACTCTCCGCGTCCTCACCCTCCGCGCCAACGATGATGATTCCGCTGTGACACCCACCCTCTCAACTAACTATCTCAAACTGTTTGTGCCAGGTAGTCACCCGCCCAATCGCTGGCTTGATGTTGAAATTAGGGAAGACGGAAGTTCCCGTGGTTCAGCCGACGTCTTGCAGACGGGCACGCTCTCCGCGGCGGCTTGGTCGTGAACGCAGATGAACGTCGAAGCCATCTGTTGGAGCAATTCGTCGGTTGCTGGGAGAAATTAGATGGATTCAGCGTGGATGCTAGCCTCGACACTCTTGCATCACAATTCGCCACGGGCGAGGAGAACCAGTTCAGCGAAAAACTGTGGCGTCCCATAACTCAAGCCACGGATCCTTCGATGCTCGATCCGCTCTAGGCGAAACTTCCGGCGCGCTTCCCGCCACTCTACGAACAGCTTGTACTAACTCATCGTTGGGCAGAAGTTGACCTCGGATCTTATCGCCTACTTGGGAATCCACTCGGGCCAGACATTTCTGGTCTATTGCACGAAATGTTGAAAGACAAATTCCTCTCCACTTGCCTCCCGAAGAGCGGATACATTCCTTTTGGAAAAGGGCCTGACATTGACTACGACACGGTGTGTTTCGATTTGAAGTCACGGAAGAAGAATCGGGAATTCTCGATTGTTAAGCTCGACCATGAAGAGATTCTTTGCAACGAGCGAATAAAGGTCGTCGCCGAACTTGCTCCTACCTTCGAGCAGCTCGTGAGAACTACCATCGAACTTGCCGACCGCACGTAGGCTTGTCTCTGCGTTCTCTGTGCACTCTGTGTTAAAGGTCTTGGTCTTTTCTCTCAACTTCAACTTTGAACTTTCAACCCTCAAAAATCACCTGCGCCAGCGCCTGACTCTCCGTATGCGTGATGCTGAGCGCTACACTCTTTACTCCCAGCAGTTGCGCAATCTTCGCCGCCTCACCCGTGATCGCCAGCGTCGGCCGCCCGCTTGTCTCCCGCACCACTTCCAAATCCACCCATTTCACCCCGCGCCGCCAGCCCGTCCCCAGCGCCTTCATCGCCGCCTCTTTTGCCGCAAACCGTCCCGCATACCGCTCATACTTATTCTTAAACCTCTCGCAGTACTCGCGCTCCCGAGTCGTATATATCCGCCTCAGAAACACTTCCCCATGCCGCTCGATCGCCCCTTGAATGCGCTCCACCTCGGCAATATCCACTCCCATTCCCACGATCAATTCCCGCCTCCACTTGGAGTGCGGCAGCTTGCTTGTCCTGAGCCTCGAAGGGCTGCCGCTTTTCCGTCAGTCGCCACGCCAAATCTGGTCCGGCAATGATACTGTGTCTCGCAGTCAATGGATATGCGTGTTCCTCTTCGGTTTATACTTAAAAGATTGTGGCTCCCACGAAAACACTCAAGCCGAGGCGTAAGCTCCGCAAGGTAGGACAGACGTTCCTGTCTGTCTCTTCCCCCCGATCAAACCAAAACTGGACCGAACACAGATCTAGCAGCCTCAGAATCCTCCAAGTGCCTCTGTTCGCCAAACTTCCCTGGCTCGTCCACGGCTTCAGCACCAAGCCCGGCGGCGTCTCCGGTCAAGACAACGAGAAAGTCCTCAATCTCGGCTTCACCGAATGGGACACCAAAGAAAACGTCTTAGAAAACCGCCGCCGCTTCCAATCCGCCCTCGGCGCCCTCGACCTTAAACTCATCTCCCTAAAGCAAATCCATTCCGATGTCATCCATCTTTTCGACACCGCACCTGCCAAACCCTGCCAAGGAGACGCGTCCATCACCAACCGTCCCGGCCTACTCCTTGGCACCCAGACCGCCGATTGCGTCCCCATTCTGCTGGTCGACCCGAAAAAGCGCGCCGTCGCCGCCGTTCACGCTGGCTGGCGTGGCACTCTGGCCCGCATCGTCGTGAAAGCCATCGGCCAAATGCAAATGCAATTCCAATGCAACCCCGCCGACCTGCTTGCCGCCGTCGGCCCGTCCATCGGTGGCTGCTGCTACGAAGTCGGCACCGAAGTTGCCACCCAGTTCCTATCTCAATTTGCCGAAGCCCCCCAATGGTTCGACGAGTTCCGCACCGGCGACGAACCCAATCCCGTCCAGTGGCTGAACATGATGCCCCCCGGCCACCAGCCCCCACCTAAAAACGTCCTCCTCGACCTCCGCAAAGCCAATCGTGCCCAGCTCTTAGCCGCTGGCGTGCACGCTCACAACATCTTCGTCAGCGATCTCTGCACCGCCTGCCGCCGCGACCTTCTCTTCAGCTACCGCAAAGAAGGCCCCCAGAGCGGCCGCTTAATGTCCGTCATCGGCCTCCGCTAACTCCATGTCTTCTTTGGATTTGTCTCAGACGCCATTTCCTTGAAATTATTTTGCAAATCGCCCTTGACAATTGCCTAATTTATGCTATACTTTACCTCGTAGATAACTGCGTTTGGGAGTGCGGGAGCTTGCTTCCGCTTTTCCTTTTCAAGCCAACCAATTCAGCTTTTGCTGGTCTAAACAACCAAAAACGCATCCTTTAGAATCAACGAGTTCCGAAATGCAAATTTCGTAAGCCTTTTTTTTGATATTCATGCAAATTGGGTGGGGGTAGGGGATAACGGTTGTTTTTTGCAAACGTCAGGTCCGATCACCGAGGACTGACCACGGACAACGGGGCGCCGTCGATCTGCAGCAGCGCGAGTTGCCCGCATGCCGCCATTACATCGCGCCCGCGCGAGTAGCGCACAAACGCCGGAACGCCACGCTCCACCAGAATTTGCCGGAACTCCTCAATCCGTTCCGGAGACGATTCGCGATAGGGAAGTTCTCCCGGATTCCAGGGAATCAAATTCACTTTCACGCTTTTCAGCGGCGCCAGCAACCGCACCACGCGCCGCGCATCCTCCGCCGCGTCGTTGATTCCGCCGAGCATCACGTATTCAAACGTCAGATGCTCCCAGGTTCGCAGCGGATATTCTTTGCAGGCGTTGATCAGCGCGGCCAACGGATATTTCTTGTTGATCGGCATCAGCGCGTCGCGCTGCTCGTCATTCGACGCATTCAACGAGATTGCCAGTTTCGGCCGCACCTTTTCCTGCGCCAGGCGTTCGATCCCCGGCACAATCCCGCTCGTCGAAAGCGTCACATGTTTCGGCGAAATTCCCAGTCCAGCCGGATCGAGTATGATGCGCATCGCCGCCATCACCGGCTCGAAATTGAGCAAGGGCTCCCCTTGCCCCATCAGCACGATGTTTGTTTGCGGCGCCAGTCCAGACTTTGTAGCGGCGGGCTTTAGCCCGCCATCTTTGTTTTCGCTTTGCGGGCCTTGGTGCGCTTCTTCGAGTGGCAGCAAAACTTGCGCGAGAATCTCTCCGGCCGTCAGGTTTCGTATCAGACCGAGCTGCGCCGTCAGGCAAAAATGGCAATCTACAGCACATCCTGCCTGCGTGGAAATGCAAATCGTCTGCCTTCCCTCGCTCGGCATGAACACCGCTTCCACCGAAGCCGGCCGCGCCAATTTCTCCTCGCTGCCTGGGAGCCCGAACAAATAACGCACCGAACCATCGGCGGAAGCAAATCTTTGTTTCACCTCCGGTAGGGTGACCCGCGCTTCTTTGGCCAACCGCTCGCGCAGGGCCGATGGCAAATTCGTAATTTGCCGCACATCAAATTTTCTCTCGGAGTAAAGTGCGTGATAAATCTGCGCTCCACGAAACGCCGGCTCACCCAGCGCCACGCAGAATTCCCGCAACTCTTCTTTCGATTTCCCCAGCAGTTCCATGCTGTTTTGAGTGCCGCTAATCATCTTGCCGTATCGCCGCCCGGTTCATCCTACAGATTAACTCTTTTCCCTGTCCCTTTACCTCGTTACCTGATTACTTCGCTCTCGAATCACGCTATAATTCTTTGGCAATCCCCGCTTCCGCAGGATTGCTTTGTCGCCGGTTTTTCTGGCGCGCGCGGTGAATCGGAGGCTCCCTATGGCACAAAATATTGCAGCCGAACAACTTACCATTACGGATTGGGTAAAAGGCCTCGCCGCGATGCCCGCGCGCGAATTCATGCTCCAAAATGTTCAAGACTACGTCATCCGCCACGCCGTCCTTCCAGAGACTCTCGAGAAATACTGCTACTTTTCAACAGGCTGCTACACCCGCAATCTGATTTTCCGGAATGATCTCTTTGAGTGCATGACCGTCTGCTGGGAAGTCGGCCAGCACAGCCGCATTCACAATCATCGCGATCAGAATTGCTGGATGTCCGCGCCTATCGGCCGGCTCCGCGTTCAGAATTATCGCGTGGACCGCCGCGACGCCGCTCACGGCACGTGCAAAATTATTCCCACGGATACCTACGATCTCGACGCCGCGCATCCCGCCTATGTGAATCCTATCGAGCCGGTGCACGAAGTCATGAACCTGGCGGAATTCAACCAGCGCGCCGTCAGCATCCACGTTTATTCAAAGCCCTTCGACAGTTGCGAAGTTTATCTCCGCGACCAGGGCACCTACGCGGATGTCCCGCTGTTCTACACCAGCGAATACGGCAAACTGAACTCCGCCGAAAAACTCTTGTAGTGCCCGGCCCGGCCGAGGTCTTTTCTTTAACTGCTTTGTGATATTAAACTTTAATATTGTAATTTCTTGCGTTTCTCGTTTCCGCCTAGCTGTGTGACAATAATAAGATGGCCACCGAAACGCGCGACATTCAGAAGCACGTTTTGCCCAACGGCCTCGTGGTGATCACCGAGACCATGTCCCACGTGCGCTCCGTCTCCGTGGGCGTCTGGGTTCGCAACGGTTCCCGCCGCGAAATCCCCGAGGAAAACGGTCTCGCCCACTTCATGGAGCACATGGTCTTCAAGGGCACGGAGCGCCGCTCCGCCGAAGCCATCGCGCGCGAAATGGATTCCGTCGGCGGCATGCTCGATGCCTTCACGTCCAAGGAGCAGATCTGCTTCAATGCCAAAATTCTTGACGAGCACTTGCCCATCGCGTTTGACGTTATCGCCGACCTTGTGCTCCGGCCGAAATTCGATTCCGAAGACCTGAAGAAGGAACGCCAGGTGGTCCTCGAAGAAATAAAAATGGATTTGGACAACCCCGAATATCTCCTTCACGAAATTTTCACTCGCGGTTTCTGGCCGCAACATTCCCTGGGCCGCCCGATTCTCGGCACGCCGGAAACGGTGAAAGCCTTTAATCGCGATTCGCTCTTTGCGCGCTTCCGCGATTGGTTCGCGCCCGATCATCTGGTAGTCACCGCCGCCGGTAACGTCACTCACGAGCAGGTGCTGGAATTGGTCCAGCGCGAGTTCGGCCACATGCGCCCGACCGGTCCGGCCGATAGCGACGGCGCTCCGCGCACGGAGGCGCCCATCCATCTCGAGGCCAAGCGCGACCTCGAGCAGGTACATTTGTGCCTTGGAGTCCCGTCGGTTCCGCTGGGCCACGAAGACCGCTTTGCTGTCGCGGTACTCAACAATCTTCTTGGCGGCGGCATGTCTTCGCGCCTGTTCCAAAATATTCGCGAAAAGCAAGGCCTTGCTTACGCGGTTTTCAGCGAGCTGACGCCCTATTCCGACGCGGGAATGATGACGGTTTACGCCGGCACGGCCAAGGAGACAGTTGGCCAGGTCATTGATTTAACGATTAAGGAATTTCGCGCTTTGAAGGAATCATTGGTTACGGAAGAAGAGCTGCGCCGCTCGAAGAATCACCTCAAGGGCTCGCTGATGCTTTCGCTCGAATCCACCAGCTCGCGCATGTCCAATCTCGCGCGCCAGGAACTGTATTTTGGCCGCTTCTATTCGCTCGACGAAATTCTCGCCGGCATCGAAGCCGTCACTCACAACGAACTCCAGTCCCTTGCCCAGCGTTCGTTCCAAGCGGCCCAAATCGCCGTCACCGTCCTCGGTCCCCTGAACGGCTTCACCCTCGACCGCTCCCGCCTGGCCTGTTGAATCTGTTCCTTTGAGGTTGTACCGGGTTTTGAGTATCTCTTGTGGTTTGCACCTTAGAATTTCTAAGCAATTGCTAATTTGAGTCTATCGGCGACGCTCACAGAAGCAGCGTATTCAATGTGCAGGACGCGCCTAGTAGCCTCTGATTGTGATTTCGAGGACGCGTGCACAATAAGAGGTCGCATCGCTAAAACTCCTCCACGAGGCAATCGACGACCGCAATTCGCGTTGAAAGATCGTGGAGTGCTTCGTCTGTGAGCACACCCAGCGTGTGGGTCCCCGGTAAGACGCGCAACGGCCCATTTTCAGACGTGGAATCATCGAGGTGAACACGCAGCGCTAACACCTGACTCAGCGCATTTGCTGGGGCGTGAGCGTAGATCACATCGTCCTTCACCGACCACGGTCCCCACCCGGGCGTGTCGCGGCGTTCTCGCAAAGGTAACGCTGTATCCTGATGCCAGACCACGAGCCAGTTTGCAGTCGGAGACTTATCGAAGAGCGTCGCCCGAAACGGAAACGCGCTGCTGCCAAGAATTTGCTGAGCGATTCTCAAAAGCGTCGAACCTCGCGCCATTGCCGCAACCGTTGCGAGTTTCATGGCATGGCGCACACCGGCTCGGCTTCGAGGTAAATCCACCCGGCTCAATTCTTCGAGCAGGTCATCAACGTCCTGTTGCGCCAGCACGCCGGGAAAAATTCCGAATCCCTGTTCTTGGATCGTTCTTGCCAAAATCAACGATTTTTCTTCCTTCGCCGGTCCTGCTACGGAAAGTGAACGTTCTAGCCGGACTAGGCTTGCGTGGCGCGGTCGGCGTTGACGGCGGCGCCGATGATGCCCATTTCGTCGGAGGTTGGGACTAGTTCGAAACGACTGCCTTGGAGCGGGCTCATCTTGACCATTTCGTGGAGGAGCCTGTCCAGCAAGCCGATATCGATAAACTTTACTTCTGGTCCGGTGACGAAGAATGTTCCCGGGCCTTCCATGTGGATACTGGTAGCGGTGGCAGCGGCGAGAGCGCGGTGACACAAGGTCACGAATTCCTTGCAGCGCGCATCACCAGCACTGGCGTTTTCAAAAACTTCTTCGGGTTCGAGATCCAGAAAACGCAAGCGCATGGAGCGGCGCCCGAGAATGCCTTCCAGATGCCCGCGGCCGCCACAGCCGCAGAAATTTTCCTTTGGATCGAGAGTGACGACAGAGTGGCCACCTTCCCAGATGCCTTCACTGGAAGGGAAGCGGCCGAAACCGATGCCGTTGCCGAGCGTCCAAACGCGGATGAGTTTGTTCAGCTTGCCTTGCGTCGCGGCGATTCCTGCGGCCATGACGTCGGCGTCATTGAAAAGGTGAACGTGCGCGCCAGACAGTCTGCCGCTCAGCGCGGAAGACAAGGCGGCTTGTAAGGAAAAGCCTTTGGCCTGCTGGAAGTTCGGCGAATCCTCGATGACGCCATTTTTAATGATGCCAGGGAAGCCGATACCAATCGCTTCAACCTCTTCGCCGCGCGCCACTTTCTCAACTTGTTGCCGGATGCAATCGACGATGCCTTCCGAGGGCATGGACTGCAGCGGGTCGAGCGATTGCACGCTTTCGGGATAAATACTGACCGAGCCGAGCACCTTGTGGGATTCCACCAGGCCCACGGCGATATGTTCCATCACGAGTACGCCAACTGTCCTGCGCATTGTGCTCCTACTCATTCCATCGAATCGATGATTCCAGCAATCGATTCCTCATTCGCATGCTGCTAGCCCCTCGCTAGCTTGTTGAGCCCGTTGAATGCGGCAGCTTTGTAGCATTCCGCGAGCGTAGGATAATTGAAAACGGTATCGACGAAATACTCCACCGTACCTTTCAAGGCGAACACCGCTTGCCCGATATGCAGCAACTCAGAAGCGCCTTCCCCGATGATATGCACGCCGAGCAATTCCTTGGTCGTGGGATCAAAGATGAGTTTCAGGCGTCCGGTGGTGTCACCACGAATCTGCCCGCGAGCAATTTCACGAAAGTAGGCCATGCCCACTTCGTACGGGATGCCGTCATCGGTCAACTGCTCCTCGGTTTTTCCGATGAAGGAAATCTCGGGAATGGTATAAATCCCGTAGGGGTAATTGGCGCGGTTGGAATTCGTCGGTATGCCGAAAGCCCGGGCCGCGGCGATGCGTCCCTGCTCCATGGAAACCGAGCCGAGGCTGGGAAAGCCAATCACGTCTCCGACGGCGAAGATGTGCTGCTGGCTAGTGCGGTAATTTTCGTCCACGGTGATACGTCCGCGCGCGTCGGCTTGCAGGCCGGCGGCGGGGAGATTCAATTCATCCACGTTGCCCTGGCGGCCGACGGCATACAGCAGAGCCTCGCCGGAAACTTTTTTCTTGCTCTTCAAATTGGCCACGACGAGGTGGTCCGGAGTTTCTTCGACGCTTTCGACTTCCTCGTTCAAGCGGAGAGTGACGCGGCGGTCCCGTAAGTGGTAGCAGAGCGCTTCGACCATCTCGGCGTCGGCAAACTCCAGCAGGCGCGGGCGCTTTTCAATGAGCGTCACGCGCACGCCCAGCGTGGCAAACATGCACACGTACTCGACGCCGATCACTCCGCCGCCCACGACAATCATGGACTTGGGAATTTCCGGCATCTTGAGGATTTGGTCGCTGTTGATGATCGTCGTGTTGTTGAAAGGAACGAGCGGAGAGACTGCTGGCTTCGTGCCCGTGGCGATAACAATGTTGTCCGCTTCAAACTCGGTTTGTCCACGCGAACTCGTCACTTGCATGTGACGGGGATCGAGAAAGCTGGCGGTTCCCGTGACGACGTCGATGCCGTTGCGCGAAAGCTGCGCGCGAATCACATCGATTTCCGTTTTGATGACGTTGAGAGCGCGGAAGGAGAGATCGGCCATGGTGATGGTCTCCTTCACGCGATAGTTAACTCCATAAATGCTTTGATATTGGTACCCGGAGAGATGCAGGACCGCTTCGCGGATGGTCTTGCTGGGAATGGTACCGGTGTTGATGGCGGTTCCGCCGATGACTTCCAGCTTTTCGACGAGTGCCGCCCGCTTGCCAAATTTCGCCGCTTGAATTGCAGCCCGCTGGCCGCCGGGTCCGGAACCAACCACGATGAGATCGTACTTTTCCATGGTTCGCCGCGGGAGTATACCACCGTTGCAATCGTAGAGTCCTTGTTGACGCGCGCCGAGCGCTCTGCCATCATTTTGAGAATTTGCTTGGGCGCGATTTGGATTGTTGAGTCGGAGAAGTTTCCAAGAGGTGAACGATCGGCTTGCGGGTTTCCATATTAGCGTCAGGCAGCTCGGGCAACATCACATTGCTCGAGACCGAGCGGACCCGCCTCCTCATTGACGCCGGACTCGGCAAACGCGAAACACTCGCCCGGCTCGCTGCCGTCGAAAGAACCGTCGAGCACATCGACGGCATCCTCATTACCCACGAACACACCGATCATTGCAACGGCTTGCCGCAAATGCTCGGACTGTGGAAAGCGCCGCTGTACGTTACCGAACCCACCATGGACGCGATGAAGCGCATCCTCCCGCAAACGCTTGGCAAGCGGCTCAGGCGCGTCGAAGCGATTCAGCCGGGCCAGCATTTCACTGTCGGAGATATCGAAGTGCACGCTTTCGCGATTCCGCACGACGCTGCCGACCCGATTGGGTTCACGTTCCGTTCGAATGGCGCGAAGATGGCCATCGTCACCGACCTCGGCTACATGCCCGAGCTCGTCAAAGTCCATCTGCGCGGCGCCGATTGCCTGGTACTGGAGTCCAACCACGATCTCGATATGCTCAAGGTCGGGCCGTATCCGTGGGTGGTGAAGCAGCGGGTCCTCAGCCGCACCGGCCATCTTTCGAATCATGCAGTGAGCGAATATCTTTGCGACCCTGACGGCTTCGACGCCGTGGCGCGCTACCTAGTCCTCGCGCACGTTTCGCAGGAGAACAACAATCCCGACCTCGTCCGCCTCTCCGCCGAAGAAGCCCTGAAGCGCCGCCCGGCCGAGTCCGCCTTCACCGGCGAACTGCTCGTCGCTTCCCAGTACATTCCCCTCAAGCCCCTGCAGCTCTAGGCGCGGAATCCATTTTTTTGCTCGACTACTTTTGGGATCTCTTCCGCAAATCGAGAAGTCCTTCGAGCTCGGGTATAACTTCCAGGTCGCGACTGCGTCCAGCGGCTTTTTTTGCGCGGATAAGTCCTTCGAGGGACAGAACCAGACAATCCATTTCGAATATAGCCATGACTTCCGAGTTCTTTTTCACTTCCTCATACCCGCCCAGACCGGCAACTTCACCGAGAAAATCGATCCAGCCCAAATCCGTCATCAGCGTGAAATTCAAACCCTGTTTGATAGTGGCGGCGTCGAAACGGAAGGGCAGATTTTCTGGGGCGCCTCTGAGTCTCGGGTGGTGGGGTGCCAAGGCTAGCGCCAGCCGTTCCAGGTTTTTTGACGAGCGAGCGTAGCAGAAGTCCAGGTCCTCGGTCAGATGAGCGGAGCCTTGCATCTGCATTGCCGCACCGCCGATCAAAACAAACTCGACATTCGCGTCGAACAGGGCGCGAAGAGTTTCTTGGAGTTTCACTTTTTCGACCGGTGACGCTCGCCGGCACGGCGCAGTTCTTGCAATGCTTTGGCCCCGCTGGACAGTTTCTTCGCTCTCTCGGTTGGCGTCAGGGCGAGATTCTCAACCAGCAGAGTAAGGTCGACACCGTACTTCTTGGCCTTGGCAAGCTTACTCCCCCGAGGAGGGCGAGCGACCAATTGGAGGGCGCGTTTCCTTTGATCCGAGGTCATGGGCCACCAAGCAAATCGTCTCACACTCACGGGACGCGTTCAATTACATGTGCGTTTCTGGTGAGGCGCACAGAGATCCACAGTTTTTTGAATTCGGCCCATTCGAATTTTCGTTGCAGCTATAGGGCTTTCTCCTCTAGACTTATAGTGTCTTGGTAGAGGTGCGGAAGCCATAAGTAGCCGGGCCGGAATTCCGATCAGCATCGGAGGCTCGCGCGAAAGGGGCAATCTAGTTGGTAGTTGTTGTCCGCCGAAATCGCTGCGGTAGCTGAAACCGCGGTGGTTGGGGAACAGGTCCAAGGCCTGTTCACTGTCATCCGTTCCAACGGATGAAGCGCTATCGAGAGGCAGCGGCCTCGATTTGTATCCTCGCGGTTCCTTCCTTTCGCTTCGCTCATCCAGAATTGATTGATTCGAATGGATCTTTTCGAGCTAACACGCGCGCTGGTGGACATCGAGTCGACCACTGGCCAAGAAAAAAATGTGGGCGACTACCTGTTCGCGCATTTGTCCGCTCGCACGGCTCTGCACAGCGGGCAGATCGAGCGCATCCACGCCGAGCCTGATCGCGACAATATCCTTGCGTGTTGGGGAGAGCCGGTGGTGACACTTTCCACGCACATGGATACCGTTCCACCGTTTTTTGGTTCACGCGAGGACGGCGATTTTATTTGGGGCCGTGGTTCGTGTGATGCGAAGGGAATTATCGCCGCGATGGTTGGCGCGGCGGAGAAATTGCTGGCCGCGGGCACGCACAATTTTGGACTGCTCTTCGTTGTCGGCGAAGAACGCAACAGCGCGGGGGCAAGAGCAGCCGCGGCAACGCCGCGCGGCTCGCGATTTCTTATCAATGGCGAGCCCACTGAAAATCGCCTCGCGCTCGGATCGAAGGGGGCGCTGCGCTATGAAATCGCCACACATGGAAAACTCGCGCACTCTGCTTATCCCGAACTTGGTCATTCCGCCATTCACGCGCTGCTCGAGGTTCTTCAGGACATTCGGCAAATTCCGTTGCCGCACGACGATCTGCTCGGACGAAGTACTCTGAATATCGGGACTATCAGCGGCGGCCGGGCGCCGAACGTTGTCGCGGATGTCGCTGAAGCGGAAATCATGTTCCGGACGGTGGGCGATGCGGCAAAGATTCGCGAAGCGGTCTCCTCCGCGGTTGCTGGCCGCGCCGAGGCTCGCGAGGTGCTGCACACTCCGGCAGTCCAACTGAGTAAATTCGATGGTCTACCTACCACCATCGTGGCCTTCACCACGGACATTCCGACGTTCGACGGAGCTTGGGGGCAGCCGTTCCTCATCGGACCCGGCAGCATTCACGTGGCACACACCGCGGAGGAGCGCATCTCCAAGAGGGAATTGTCGGATGCGGTGGATATTTACGCGCGCATGGCGACACAACTCCTGACGACTGGCCGGAGCGGAGCATGAGCACTGGCCTCGCGATTGTCGGTTACGGAAGGATGGGCCACCTGATCGAGGAGCTCGCGCCCGAATATGGCTTCGACGTGCGCGCGAAATTCACGCGCGAAAACAATTTGCACGATGCCGGGATCAACGGGGATTCGTTGAGCGGCGTAGATGCCGCGGTGGAGTTCACTACGGCGGATTCCGCGCGGGATAATCTGCGCCGCCTTGCCGCTCTCGGCGTCAATACGGTCTCCGGGACGACAGGCTGGTTCGAGCATCTTCCTGCGGTGCACGAGGCGATCCTCTCGTCCGGCACGGGGCTGGTTTACAGTGCCAATTTTTCCGTGGGCGTCAATGTGTTTCTGCAGACGGTCGCACGAGCAGCGGCGTTTTTTGCGAAGTATCCCGAATACGAAGCGTGGGGCTGGGAGATTCATCACTCAGCGAAAAAGGACGCCCCTTCCGGCACGCTCAAAAAGCTCGCGGAAGAAATCCGCGCCGCGGGCTACGACCGGCCTTTAACGCTGACGGCCAACCGCGCCGGCGCGAATCCCGGAACGCATGAAATTGGTTTCGATTCGGCGGCGGATACCATCACGCTGCGGCATACGTCACGGAACCGCGAAGGCTTTGCGCGCGGGGCGCTCCGGGCGGCGCGCTGGGCCGTTGGCAAAAGAGGCGTTTACGAATTTCGCGAGATTCTCGGCGAATTGGGCTGAGAAAAAGGAAGGAGTAACACCATGTTTACAGGTACCGGCACTGCGCTTGTCACTCCATTTTGCGGCGATGGTTCGCTCGACGAAGCCACGCTGCGGGGGTTGGTCAAGCGGCAAATCGACGCGGGCATCGACTTTCTTGTGCCGTGCGGCACAACAGGCGAGAGCCCCACGCTTACGCACGAAGAACATCTGCGCGTTGTAGAGATCACCGTCGAGGCCGCTAAGGGAAAGGTTCCCGTCCTCGCCGGTGCTGGAGGCTACAGCACCGCCGAAGTGATTGCACTCGGGCGCGAGCTTGCGGGTCTTGGCGTGGATGGAATTCTCTCCGTCACTCCTTACTACAACAAGCCGACGCAAGAAGGCCTTTTCCAGCACTATCGTGCGATTGCCGAAGCGGTTTCCTTGCCCATCATTCTCTACAGTGTGCAGGGCCGCACGGGAGTGAATATCGAGCCGGCTACAGTGAGGCGCCTTGCCGAAATTGAAAACATCGTGGGTATCAAGGAAGCCTCGGGCAACGTTTCGCAGATGGCTGCGATTCTGAACGCCGTGCCGAATGACTTCTTCGTTCTTTCGGGCGATGATGCGATAACGTTGCCCGTGATCTCACTCGGCGGCCGAGGCGTAATCTCAGTTGTGTCCAACGAAATTCCTGCGGAGATGTCTCAATTGACGCGGCTCGCGCTACAGGGAGATTTTCCGGGGGCGCGCGCGATTCACCGCCGGTTTCATCCGCTCATGGAAATCAATTTCGTGGAATCGAACCCCATTCCCGTGAAAGCGGCGATGGCGGAGATGGGTCTGCTCAAACCGCTATGGCGCTTGCCACTGGTGGCGCCGAAGGCGGAAAATCAGGCGCGCGTCCGGGCGGTGCTCGAATCGCTCGAATTAGCTGACCGCGCTGCAGGCTCGACTTCCGTCGAGAGGGTTCATGCTGCCATCGCAAGTTGAACGATTGTTTGACGAAGCTCCGGCTCATTACGAAGAGGAACATCAATGGCTTTTCCGTGATTTCAAAGCGGCGCTGAACCGCGGTGAGATTCGCGCCGCCGAACCGGATGCTTCCACGAAATCCGGCTGGCGCGCAAACGCCTGGGTGAAGAAGGGAATCTTACTGGGCTTTCGCATGGGCGCGATTGCCGATATGTCCATCGACGCGGCGAAACAGCCATTCTTCGACAAGTCCACCTATCCAGTCCGCACATTTACAGCTTCCGATGGCGTGCGCATCGTTCCTGGCGGATCCAGCATTCGCGATGGCAGTTACATTGGCCGCGGAGTGATTTGCATGCCGCCGATGTTTGTCAACGTGGGGGCTTATGTGGGAGAAGGCACGATGATCGATTCGCACGCTCTCATTGGGAGCTGCGCCCAGATTGGCCGCAACTGCCATATTTCCGCGGCAGCGCAGATCGGCGGCGTTCTCGAGCCGGTTGGCGCGCTGCCGGTGATTATCGAGGACGAAGTCCTGGTTGGTGGAAACTCGGGTGTCTATGAAGGAACGGTTGTGAAGCGCCGAGCGGTTCTGGGCACGGGCACGATCCTGAATCGCTCCATCCCGGTTTACGATCTCGTTCGAGACGCAGTTTACACGGCCACCGAGACCGAGCCGCTGATTATTCCGGAAGAAGCGATCGTGGTGCCGGGCTCGCGTGCTGTTTCGCATCCCACCGGTGCGAAGTGGGGACTCTCACTACAAGCCGCAGTCATTGTGAAATATCGCGATTCGAAGACTGATGCGCGAGTACATCTCGAAGATGTATTGCGCTAGCGCTTCACTGCGACAGCACTTTTTCAAAGAATTGCAGCGCGCGCGGATCATTGGATTGGCCCAGCCAGAACATCGCCTGTTTCCGCACTGCCGGATTCCGATTGTTCTGCGCAATCTCGATCAGCTTCGGCACACCTTCATCCTTCGGCAACTGGCTGAGCGCAAAGACGGCTTTTTTCTTTACGTCGGTGTCCGGGTCGTTCTCGATGGCTCCGGTGATCGTGCCAACTGCTTTCCTCCCTGCTTTTTGCGCCAGCCAGAAGAGCGCTTGTCCGCGCACGTGCGAGCTGGTGTCATCGTGCGCCATGCGGATCATCTCATCGAGCGCTCCCCCTTCATGGCTCACGGAAAGCGCGAAGGCCACGTGGGCGCGCACGTCCGAACTCGGATCGGTTTTCGCCATGTGCTGCAGAACGGTCAATCCCGCTTTACCTCGCGCTGCGCCCATCCAGAACCCCGCCTGTCTGCGCAAACCTTCGCGCTGCTCCGGCGTCACGAAAGATTCGAGCGCGCGGTCAGCCGACGCGTCCGCATGCAACGCGATAGCCGTCAATGCGCCATTGCCGGGCCTGCGATCCCCATGATCATCGAAATCGGAATTGCGGACGTAAGTGGTCAGCAACGCTATGCTATCGGTCGGTTTCACTCCCGTCAGCCAGAAGAAGGGCAGCCCGCCAGCATCCAGCGTGCAGTCGTTTGATGCAACGCGAATCTTCACGACCTGCTTGGCTTCCAGACGATAGAGCACGACGAGTTGGCGTCCGCTTTCCAGTCTAACGTTTCCATCCGCGTGCGCTGTGCCAGTCGTCCCGCTGTTTTCTTTTTCCAGCCTACAGGTCCCGCAATTGCCGTCATTCCAATTGTTGTTGCAGCAGGCTTCACGATTTCCAGCTACTTGGTCGACGGAGTAGCCGACCCATACCGCTTTTTCCGCGCCGTTTGCGATCTCGCGAAAGGCCCCATCGAGACTTGCGCCGACTGTCCGCGTCTCCAGCTTCGCATTTTCAACCCGCGGAGCTTCCGCCGCTTGCGCGGCAACGGGGCTGGCTTGCCCTGACCGGGGCGGAGCACCGCCATTTGCCAGTTGCACGGCGGCGCTGCTAATCCCTCCGAGGATCAGCAAGAGCCCGAGTATTCTCCGCACCGTAACATTGCGCTCATCTCGCATCGTTCCCCCTTACTTCTGCAGCAGTTCCATCAGGTAATCGGTGCCTTCCTTGGAATTCATCAGACTCAACTTGGAAACTGCTGTCTTTTTAAGCTCCGGGTCTTTCTCACTTCGCGCAATGGCCACCAACGCTTTCGCATTTCCCTGCAGGAAATACGCGTTCAATACTTCGGCTTTGACCGAGTGGTCTGTTTCCTTGCTATAGATTTCTTGCAGCGCCTTTCCCGAATCGTCCGAATTTATGAGCCCGAGGTTTCGAATCGCTGCGCGCCGCAAGTCTGGATCTTTTTCTCCCTGCGCGGCTTGCACGAGCCTTCCCGAATCGCCCGCCAGGAAGAATGCCTGCAGAATTTCCCGGCGCACATCCGGCAAATTTTCCGTCTTATACAACTGCTCTAATTCGCTAGTGCCGTGAACCAGTCCCAGCTGCCGGATGGCTTCACGGCGCAACGACTCGTCTTTCTCGCTCTTGGCGGCGGCAAAAAGGCGGTCATGATCTCCTCCGATCATATAGCTGCGCAGAATGGCGTGCTTCACCGAAGCATCGCTGCTTGATGCGTAAACGTCGGCCAGCGTCTTGCGCGCTTCAGAACCGCCGAAGATTCCCAGGTATTCAACTGCCTTGCGCTGCAGGTCCGGGTTGGTCTGGCCTCGCGCGATTCTGCCCAAAATCTCTCGTGCTTGCGGCGACCCGCTTTGTGCCAGTACGAATAACGCTTTTGATTTCTCTTTCGGAGTAGCGGAACCATTAATCACCTTCTCGAGCAGGGGCAAAGCGCGTTCGGAGTCGCTGTTCATTAGTCCTTGGATCACCAGTAATTTCAATTCCTCGTCGCTCTGGTCCGCTGGCTTTCCGGGTTGGCCGGTCGACTGACGCACTTCGATTTCAAGGGCGCCGGCGTCCTTTTGCCATCGGCTCTGGGGAAATCGCCGCTTGAAGTCGGCGATCGTCCCTAGCGCCATATCTCGCTTGCCCATCCGGTTTTCCGCGTATGCCTTCCAGTAAAGCGCCGCGTCGGATTGCGGGCCGTTCATGTCCGCCAATTGTTTGAATTTCGCCGCCGCCCTGTCGTAGCGGTCTTCATCCAAATCTTCACGGCCGTCGTCATACAATTCTTGCAGCCGCTCGATTTTTTCCTGCTCCCGTTCCCGGGCTTCCTGCTCCCGCTCGCGCTTTTCGTCTTCCCGCTCGCGGCGTTCCTGCTCCTTGTCCCGAGCCTCCTGTGGGTCCTGCAAAGAATCCGCGGTTTGATGAGGGATGGCCTTAAGCCCACGCGCGCGCGTAGCGGGTGCCACCAAGAGCAGAGCTATGGCCAGCCAAGCCGTGCTTATCTTTCGAATCGAATTTCCCATGGTCATACTTTATTCCTCTCTCTTTTCGTCGACTCGTTTTGAGCCGGCGCGGGCTTGGTGGCCTCCTGCCGTTGTTGCAGTTCCTTGCTGACCACCCGAACTTTGAACAGAATTCCTCGTACTTGAATCTTTTTGCGAATCGTTTCCAGCTGCGCCGGCGTGACTTCCCCCGGGCTGTGCGCCACGTCCAGCAACACGCGCTCCAGTTCGTCCAACACACTGGCGAGACCTGCGTCCCCCTCTTGCAGCGCGGTCTGCCGATACAGCCGATTTTCTTGAAGCAAATCTTCCGCACGCCGTTGCTCGGCCGAGATATCCACTTGTTTCTGCTTTGGGTCGTTCGGCGCCTCGTTCGAAAGCTCGATCAGCATCCGCTCGGAGTGGCCCAAGTGTTCGCCTACGGCAACCACCAAGATGCGCTCGCGTACTTGCTCCTTGCTCGCGATGTTGTCACCCGTACCATCCCGCTTTGTGAACCGCCCAGCGACGAACGCCGCGACAATCAGAGCCATAACAGCGCCTGCCGCTACGAGCCGACGGGGTTCGAGCCAGACTTGCCACCATCGCCCCGGCTTGTCCGCTAGCCGCGGTGCAATCTCCTTCCAGACTTGCCGCCCGTAGTCTGCTCCCGGTTCCGGCACCGGCAGAGTATCCAGGGCCGCGAGCACCGCCTCGATTCGTTGCAACTCTCCGCGGCACTCTTCGCAGGCGGCCAGGTGCTCGGAAATTGCCGCTCGTTGTTCGGCGACTCCCTCACGGTAAGCAATCAACTCTTCTTCCTTCAGGTGTTTCATGATTCCGTTCCCATCGCGCGGGCCTGCGTTCTTGTTCCCACAATGGGCTGCAGCGCACGCCTCAGTTTCTGCACCGCTCGAAAGACGGTGTTTTTCGTTGCGTTTGAACTGGACTTCAAGACTCCCGCGATTTCTTCTATCCCGCAGCCTTCCCAATGACGCATGACAAAAGCGGTTCGCTCCGCATCTGAGAGTGCGGCAAGCGCCTGTTCCATCTGTTTTCGCAGCTCGAGGCTCTGCGTCAATCGTTCCGGCGTCGGCGCCTCATCCTTGACACGATTCAACGGGTCGTTTTCGATTCCGTCAGCGTCTTGCACTCTGGGCGCTTCCCGCCGCGATTCTTCCTTTTGCCGTTGACGCATGCGGTCAATCGCATAATTCGCCGCGATTCGATAGACCCAGGTTCCGAAATTCGCTCGTGCCGCAAACTGCCCCAGCTTTTGATACCCACGCAAGAATGCCTCCTGGACTACTTCCTCGGCATCGTGCCGGTTCCCGGTCATGCGGTAAGCCAGCCGGAAGACGTTGTGGCTGTGCCGCTCAACCAGGACACGATAGGCATCGCGATCGCCCGCGAGCGTGCGCTCCACGGCGATAGCGTCGCTCTCGGCGATGGCCTGGGTGCTATCGGCGCTCGGTTGCATCCGATTCATTAGACAGGATTTGAGGCTTGCGGTTAGGTCGAACTTAGGCCCTTTTCCATCAATAACATAGCGCTGATTGGGTCGTCACACGGTAGTTCGAAGTGCCCCTCGATCCAACTCGTAAGAAATGCCGCGCCTGAAGCTGCGGATAAAGGAAAGAACGCAGCGGTCGTTGGCGGCTCAAATATCCGACTTCGCTATTCGTACCTTAGGGACACAATTGGATCGACTCTCGTGGCCTTTCGTGCCGGCAAGTAGCATGCGATGAGTGCACTCGCAACCAGAGCTACCGAAGCACCGGCAAATGCCGTTACATCCGTCGTGCCGACGCCATAGAGCTGCGAAGCCAGCAGCCGCCGCATCGCTAGTGAACCAAGAGCTCCAGCAGCAACGCCAAACGCCACCCACGTCATGCCGTCGTATAGGACCTGGCGCAGAATCGCCGCCGAAGGCGCTCCCAGCGCCATGCGAATCCCAATCTCGTTGGTTCGCTGTGTGACCTGATAGGCCATCACGCCATAAATTCCGACGGCGGATAGCATAAGTGCGAGCATCCCAAAGCATCCGATCAGTGTGGCGAGAAATTTCCGCTGGGCGACCGATGTCGCAATCAGTCGTTCCATCGGGATTACGTCATCGACGGGAACGTCCTTATCTATGGAGCGGATTTCAGCTTCGATGGAGCGCTGCAAGACGCCGGGATTGGTCCGGGCACGTACTAGCAGCGTACTGGCATTGCCCGGCTCGGTTGAGTCCAGCAGGTAGGCGCTGGGTGTGTGGCTCGTATCGAGGCCATATTGCAGAACGTCGCCGACGATTCCAACGATCGTGGCCCATGGCTTTTTCTTGTCGCGCCCGCCGAGCTGGATGTGCTTGCCGAGCGGGTTTTCTCCGGGCCACACTTGCCGCGCCGTCGTTTCACTGATGAGGGCGACAGCGGTGCCCGGCGTCGCAGCGTCGGTTTCCGTCAATAAGCGTCCTTGCAACAAACGGATGTCCATCGCCCCAAAATAATCGGGTGTGACGTAGTATCGGTCTACAGATGGCGAATCCGTGTCCCTTGCCAGCGGGCGATCCTCGATCAGCAGCGTGCACTGGTCAAAACTTCCGCCCAGCGGCAGGATGCTCACTAGCGCTACGCTCTCCACTCCAGGAACAGCGCGAATGCGATCCATCGCTGCGCGCTCGAATTGCAAGACACTTTCATTCTTGGCGTACCGCGACCCTCCCAGAGAAAACCCGGAAATGTACAATTCCTTCGCCTGGAAACCCGGATCGACGGTAAGTACGTGATGAAGGCTCTTGAGGAGCAAACCGGTTCCAAGCGTCAGAAGAAATGCCAGTGCCACTTCGCTGGCAATGAGCGCGTCGCGGAGTTTTCTATGACCGCTGCCTGTGGTGCCGCGCGCGCTCTGCTGCAGCGTCTCCCGCTGGTCGGAGCGCGCCGCCGTCAAGGCCGGCATCAAGCCAACGATAAGGCCGGTCAGGAGGCTCACGCCAACGGTAAGCCACAACACGCCCCCGTCCAGACGCACCTCGTTCCAACGCGGGATGCGCACCGGAGCCCACATCCGGAAAAACTCCAAGCCAATTTGTGCGAGCAGTACGCCGATCGTGCCGCCGACCAAGGCGATCAGCGTGGTTTCCGTCAACAGTTGTCTTGCCAATCGCAGTGGGCCAGCGCCGAGCGCCGCACGTAACGCAATCTCGCGCCGGCGAGCGGCTCCGCGCGAAAGCAGCAAGTTTGTCGCGTTTGCGCAAGTAATCAGCAGCACCAGGCTTGCCGCCCCGAGCAACAACCAAAGCGTGCTGCGTACCTTTCCAACCAGCGCTTCATCGAGCGGCATAACATAGACGGTAAGGTCGGAGACGTAATCGTTGGGGAATTCCTTGGATAGGCCGGGCGCAATCGAATTGATCTGCACCCGCGCCTGCTCCAGTGTGATGCCTTCTGCTAGCCGCGCCACAGTCCGCAAATGCTCACAGCTCCGGCAGGCGTTCGGCTGTGAAGAGTCATAGCCAAGGGGCGCCCAAGCCTGCGGTGTGCGGGAATAGGGATTGAAAATTGTGGGCAAGAAAGTTGCCGGTAAGACTCCGATGATCAGAAAGGGCTCTTCGTCGACCTTTATCGTTTGCCCAACGACGTTGGTCCGCCCGCCAAACTGTTCCTTCCAGAAATCGTAGCTCAGCAAAACAACATGCCACCGGTCGGGCCGGTCTTCTTCACGCGCAAAACCGCGTCCGAAAATCGGCGAGACACCTAGCGTGTCAAAGAAATCGTAAGACACCCGCATCCCGCGGATATTCTGGGGGTGGCCATCTCCGCGCAAGGTCCCGCCCCACCCCCGGTACATCGCGATCGATTCGAAAGAGTGGTTGCGCGCCTTAAAATCCTGCACCTGGCCGTAAGATACATTCAGCGCGTCAGGCGTATGTGAATCGTTAGCGGCCAGCCGGACGAGCCGCTCCGGCTGCCGATAGGGGAGGGCGTTGAGCAGCACCGCTTTAAAGACGCTGAAAATCGCCGTGTTCGCTCCGATGCCCAGAGCCAGCGTCAGAACGGCCGCCGCCGCAAAGCTCGGCGACTTAGCAAGCATTCGCCACCCATACCGTGCGTCCTGCAGCACCCGCTCCACTGAGGCCCAACCCCACATCTCGCGCGTCACTTCTTTCACCAGTCCCACATTCCCAAACTGCCGCCGCGCTGCTCGCTTGGCCTCTTGGCTCTCTTCGCCTCGTTCCGTGCATTCCCGTGCTGCCATCTCCAGATGGCTCCGCACCTCTTCATCGAGATCTTTGTCTCGTTTCCGTTTTCCGAAGAGTCTGCTCAACCAATTCATTCCGGCCCCTCTTCTTTGAATTTCTGATTTCCACTTTCCAATAACTATTCGTATCTCAGTGCTACGATCGGGTCGACTCGCGTCGCTCTTCTGGCGGGCACGAAGCAAGCTAGCAATGCAACGAAGGTCAATATAATTCCCACGCCTGCAAACGTAATTGGATCGGTGGCACTGACTCCGAAGAGTAAATTCGCCATCAGGCGAGTCAGTGCCAGCGCGGCAGGTATGCCGACTGCGACTCCCAGGAAGGCCATTTTTAGTCCCTGCCCGAGGACCAGCCGCAGCACATCTCTTGGTCGCGCTCCCATGGCCATTCGCACGCCGATTTCGTGTGTTCGCTGGCCGGCGAGATAGGACACCACTCCGTAAATCCCGATGCTTGCCAGCAGCAGCGCCAGCGCCGCGAAAATGCCGAACAAGATCATCGAGAACTGCCGCTCCGCCAAGGAACTCGCAATCACTTCGCTCATCGTTTGTGCGCCGGACACGACCTGATCACTGCTCATCTGGTTGTTCGCCTGGCGGATGGACTCAAACACCTTCGCTGGTTGATCCGAACGCACCACCACACCGGCACCTCCCCCAATCCCCTCGGCGGGCAGTTGCATGAATGGAGTATAGAGTTGTGCCCGCAGCGTTTCTTTGTCGTCGGTATCGAGCCCCCACTGTTTCACGTGTCCCACGACGCCTATGATCTCCACGATTTCGCCGTTGTTCAGGTGCAGTCGCTTGCCGATGGCATTCTGCCCCGCAAAAAATTGATTCGCTAGAACCTCGTCAACGACAGCCACGCGAGCCGCGTGCTCACCGTCCTGCGCGGTAAAGAAGCGACCGCTCTTGAGCGGGATGCCCATGATTTTCAGGTAGTCGTAGTCCACGACGTAGTCAATCGCCCAATTCATGTCGTTCTCGCTTGCAGGTTTAGGCTGGCCATCAATCCAGAACTGCCATTCATCATCTCCCTGTAGAGGTGCCGCGCCCCAGGAGAATGCAACCCCTTGCACGCCCGGCGCGGACTGAAATTTGTCGTGAACTTCGCGCAGTGCCGCCCGAATGGCCTCCGGGCTTGCATTTGTCATCGACGGCGGAAGAGAGAACCCGAACGTCATAACCTTGTTCGCCTCGAAGCCCGGATTCACATTCCACAGGGCCGCCAGCGTGCGGACCATCAATCCCGCCCCGATCAGCAAGACGAGAGCCAGAGCCATCTCCGCCGCGACCAGCGCACCCTGCGCCCGATGACGCGTTCCACTTCCTTCGCGTCCGCCTTCTTTAAGTGTTTCATGCACGTCGGGCTTCCTTGTTTTCAGCGCCGGCACCAAGCCGAAGCAAATTCCCGCGAGCAGTGATATTGCTCCCGCAAAAAGTAGAACCCGCCCGTCCACGACTACATCCGTCGCGCGCGGCAGCGTGGTCGGCAGGACGCCCAACGCAGCCCGTGTCCCGGCGGCTGCCAGCAGCACACCAAGACCTCCGCCAATGGCCGCCAGCAAAGTGCTCTCCGTCAGAAGTTGCCGGACGATTCGTCCTTGCCCGGCGCCCAAAGCCGCACGGATTGCAAATTCTTGCGCCCGCCCTGTCGAGCGGGCCAGCAGCAGATTCGCCACGTTCACGCACGCAATCAGCAATACAAAACCCACCGCTCCGAACAGCACCAGCAGGAATGGCTCGACGGATCCGAGCAACCACTTCCGTAGAGGAATCACCGCAGCCCCAATGCCTTCGTCGGCCTCCGCGTACGCCGCCGCCAAATTCTGTGCCACGCGTTCCATGTCCGCGCGCGCCTGTTGAACCGTGACGCCCGGTTTCAAGCGCCCGATTCCACCGATGCCAAGTCCCGCAGCCCGGTTCATCAGTAGCGGATTGTTCCATTGCCCAATCGGCACATATACCTCTCTTGTACGGAGACTCCCCAGGAGATCAAACGTTGCGGGAATCACGCCGATGATCGTGTAGTCCTTGCCGTCCAGCGTGAGGCCCTTCCCCAAAACGTCCTGCGCCGATCCGAATTTGCGCTTCCAGAATCCACCGGTAATCATTACCGTCGGCGCCGCTCCGATGCGATCCTCGCCCGGCGCAAACGCACGCCCGAGGACTGGATTTACGCCCAACTGCTCGAAGAACCCCGTGCTCACAAAAACTGCGTCCACCTGCTCCGCTTCACCCAAGCCCGTGAGGATGAACGACCGATTGCCCCGCAGGATCGCCATGGATGCAAACGTGCGATTGTCTTTCTGCCAATCCAGAAAATTCGGATACGAAATCGAGCCCGTGGCGAAATTCGGCTTGCTTTCGCGCAGCTCCACGAGTTGCTCGGGCTCGGGATAGGGCAGCGGATTCAGCAGTACGCCGTTCACTATGGAAAATAGCGCCGTGTTCGCGCCAATTCCCAGCGCCAGCGTCAGGATCGCCACTGTCGTGAATCCCGGTGACTTCGCGAGCATCCGCATGCCAAAGCGCACGTCCTGCGCCAGCCGGTCGAGAAATCCCCAGCCCCACGCATCGTGGGTCACTTCCTGCACCAGTCCTACATTCCCGAACTCCCGCCGCGCCGCATGCTCCGCCTCCTTGGCCGTGTCGCCTCGTTCCATGCGCTCCTGTGCCGCCATCTCCAGATGGCTCCGAACTTCTTCGTCGAGTTCCTTCTCTCGTTTCCGTCTGCCGAAGAGTCTGCTCAACCAGTTCATCGCGGCCTCACTTCTTCCAATTCCCCGTTCCTGAATCCCATTTTTCAGCTTCTATTCATATCTCAGCGCAACCACGGGATCGACCGACGATGCCCTTCGCGCTGGTATGAAGCAGGACAGTCCTGAAGTGGCAACCAGCAGCAGGATCACGCCCAAAAGGACCAGCGCATCGAGTGAACCGTCCTGAATCCAGCGCGCCAGCACGCGATTGAGCGTGACCGTCAGAAGTAGTCCCGTCAGAACGCCGCCAGCGACGCTCGTCGCCGCTGAGTGAAACACCATCAGCAGAACATCTCTGCGCTCGGCTCCCAGCGCCATGCGTATGCCGAATTCACCTGTTCTTTGGGCGACGGTGTAGGAAATCACGCTGTAGAGTCCAGTGGCGGCGAGCGCCAATGCCAGGATTGCAAATCCCGCAAACAGGGTTGCTACCAGATGTCCCTGCTGCCATTCCGGCTGTCCGGTAATCCATCCATCGAGATCGCGAACATTTCTCGATGCTTGCTGGTCGGGATCAACGGCATGAATCTGCTCGCGCACAGCACGGAGAATCTGGAGCGGAGGAACCCTGGTTCGCACGAGGATCTGGGTCCAAACCGGCATGCTGATCGTGTACGGCACAAACACGGAGGGCTTGATGGGATTGCGCAGGCCATCATCGCGGGCATCGCCGACTATGCCAACGACCTGAAACCAATTGTCGCTCCCGGCGACCGCCAGTTGAAACGGAGGCTCACCCTTCAGTTCCGGCACGCGGATCTCGCTGCCAATGGCGTCGCCATTCGGAAAATATTGGCGAGCCAGGGTCTGGTTGATCAATGCGAGCTTGGATCCGTGCATCGTCTCGCTTTCATCCCAGATTCGTCCTTGCAGCAAAGGAATGTGGAGCACGGAGAAATACCCCGGACTGATGAAGTTAATACGCGCTCGCTGTTGTTCTGCCACTGGCTTTCCGGAAATCTCGAAGCGCTGTTCCCATCCGTTGTTCGGCGGAGTAGCATTTGTCGAAAGACCGGCCGAAACTACTTCCGGCATCGCGCCCACCTTCTGAAGCAGCTGACTGAAGTACGCTCTCCTGGCCTCCCACGTGGTGTAGGTGTTGTCGTGCACCGGGATTCCTACCGACATGGTGTTGTGCGGGTCGTAGCCGAGGTTCACCCGCATCATGCGGACGAAGCCTCGCATGGCGACGCCGGCTCCCGCCAGCAGCAGAAGTGTCAGTGCAATCTGGCCCGCGATCAGGACGCTGTGAGTCCTGCGGCCATGAACCCCAGCCGTAATCTTGCGCGTGTTCGCTTGCATCACCTGAGCTACATCCGGACGCGCGGATTGAAGAGCCGGTGAGATGCCGAAGACGATGCCCGTCAGCAGCGCAAGACCGACACTGAAGAACAGTACCGGCAGATTGATGCTTATGGCTGCTTCATGCGGGAAAGAGAATTCCGGCAGCCAGTTCACGATCAGTTTCACCAGGCTATTCGCCAATGCAATGCCAACAACGGCCCCGGTAAACGACAGCATCAGCGCTTCCGTCAGCAACTGCCGCAAGATGCGAGAGCCGTCTGCCCCGATTGCCGAGCGGACCGCCAACTCATGCTGCCGCGCCGTTCCTCGGGCCAACAGCAGAATCGAAACATTTCCGCAACCGATCAGCAGCAACAAAGCTACGGCAGCGAGCAGCAGGTACAATGTCCCGCCGATATCAGTTACGAAGTGGTCATTCAATCCTTCTATGGCCATGCGGAAATGCTCAGGGAAATGCGTCGGAGTTTGCTTCGCGAATTGCTCGAGGAGCGACTGAAACTCCGCGTTCGCCGCCGCGCGCGTGACTCCTGGCTTGAGCCGAATCATCGGGAAATAAGTGCGCACCGGATCGGCCGTGACCTTTAGCGGCAGATAGACTTCGCCATCTCCCCACGTAAACCGCGGCCGAACCACTCCCACAATCGAGTAGCTCTTATGGACTAACTGAATATTCTTACCGACGATGTCAGGATCGCCGCCGTAGTGCCTTTGCCAGAATTGATAACCTAGCACGACCACATTCTCGGGATCCTGACCCTCGGGCGCATCCGATGGCAGCAGTCCACGCCCCAACAGCGTCGGCACGCCAAAATGGACGAAGGCGTTGGAAGTGAGATACACGCCCTGGGCGTTTTCGGGAAGATCGCCTTCCGTCGTGGTGAGGTCCCACCCATCCATGGCGGCAGAGCTCTCGACCGAGGTGGCCTGCCGAAGCTGTTGCAATTGCGGCCCATTGAGGTTTACATAACGGCGGTTGCCGTTACTGTCGTGGACCACCAAGTGAACCATCCGGTCGGAATTGGCGTAAGGATACGGATTCACCAAGACGGCATAGACCACGCTGAACATGGCCGTCGTTGCGCCGATCCCCAGAGCCAGCGAAAGGATGGCGACGATCGCGAATCCCGGATTTTTCCCCAACATTCGCAATCCGTACCGCGTGTCATCCGCGGCGTCCCGCAGCCATCTCCGGCCCCACACATCCCGCGTTATCTCCTTCACCAATCCTACGTTCCCAAATTCCCGCCGCGCCGCGCGCTCCGCTTCTTTCCTCTCTTCGCCTTTCTCCACGCGTTCCCGCGCCGCCATCTCCAGATGGCTCCGCACTTCTTCATTAAGCTCAGTCTCACGCTTTTTTCGCCGCCAAAAACTCACGGGCCACCTCTGCCTTTCCTTCCCTCCATGTTCATTACTCTTCCGGCTGAAGCACGCCCGCGATTGCGTCGGAAAGCTGCGACCATCTGGAACGTTCCTTGCTCAGTTGCTTTTTTCCCGTTGCGGTCAGCTGGTAAAACTTTGCCCGTTGCTTGTTCTCTGAGATTCGCCATTGCGCCGCAATCCATTTCTGTTTCTCCAGCCGGTGCAGCGCCGGGTAAAGAGAACCGGTATCCACCTGCAGCAACTCGCCGGAACGATTCCGAATCGCCACGCTGATTCCATAGCCATGTTGAGGCCCCCATTGCAGCGTCTGCAGGATTAGCAGGTCCAGCGTTCCTTGTAGCAGCTCAATCCGGTTCTGGTACCGTTCTTTCTTCTCGCCCATCGTCTTCATCCTTGGGTTATGTCTTTCCGCCTAATGTGTCCTGCTGGCCCGGTCCCAGTCTTCCCTATTGACGACTGAACCCGCCTTTTTGTTCCATCCAAGGCTGTCGACATCCTACCCCCAGGCTGTAGACAACCTACACCCTGCCTTCGTGCAACTCTTGTGCCGCTCCGAATCCGCCCACAAACCCTTGCTGCCCAGGTTCTTATCCAGTCTGCCCCGTTAGCCCATACTTCGCGATTGCCCGCTTCCGCCATTGTTTATCCCAATTTCGGACACTTCGGCCAACGATTGCCGCCCAGCGATCCGCTCTCCATCTGCGGTATCATGGAAGGAGGAATTAGAACAAAGATCTCCGTATTATTCGTTCCGCTCTTAGGAGAATGAATTGATTTCACGCTACACACGGCAGGAGATGGGTCACGTTTGGAGCGATGCGAATAAGTTTGCAAAGTGGCTGGAAGTCGAACTGGCGGCCACCGAGACTCTCGCCGAAACGGGCCAGGTTCCCAAGGATGCGGCGGCCGCAATCCGAGCCCGAGCCAAAATCGATGTCGCACAAATCCATCAGATCGAAGCCCGCGTAAAGCACGACGTCATCGCCTTCACCATGGCCGTGGGCGACTCGATCGGTGATCCCGCCGCCGCGCGCTGGTTGCACTACGGCATGACATCCAATGACGTAGTGGATACCGCGCAAGCACTCCAGATTCGCGACGCCTCAAAGCTAATCGAGCGTGGCTTAGTGATGTTCGGAGAAATCCTCGATCTTCGAGCGCACGAGTTCCACAGTACGCCGCAGATTGGCCGTACACATGGCATTCATGCCGAGCCCATCACATTTGGCCTGAAAATCGCCAATTGGTTCGCGGAGAATCAGCGCAACATCGCGCGCTTTCGCGACGCCGCGGCGCAAATGGCTGTCGGCAAGATTTCCGGCGCCGTCGGCAATGCTTCGCATCTCGGCCCGGAAATGGAAGAACGGATCTGCAAACGTCTCGGACTCAGTGTTGCGCCTGTCGCGTCCCAAGTTATTCAGCGCGACCGCCACGCGCAGTTTCTCAGCGCCCTCGCGCTCATCGCCGCCACCCTGGAAAAAATCGCTCTTGAAATCCGCCATCTCCAGCGCACCGAAGTCCGCGAAGTTGAGGAGCCATTCAGCGGTGAGCAGCGTGGCAGTTCCGCCATGCCTCACAAACGCAATCCCGTCACCTGCGAACAAATTTGCGGCTTAGCGCGCGTCGTGCGCTCTAACATGCTCGCTGCCTTTGAAAACGTCGGCCTTTGGCACGAACGCGACATCTCCCACAGTTCCGTCGAAAGGATCATTCTTCCTGATTCCACCATTCTGGTGGACTACATGCTTTCCAAGATGACCGCTATCATCGGCCAGATGCGCGTTTTCCCCGAGCGCATGGTGCGAAACCTCGAATCCACTCACGGCCTGGTTTACTCGGGCCAATTGCTGCAGGATCTGGTGGAGAAGGGCATGCCGCGGGACGATGCCTACAAGGCGGTGCAGGAAAACGCCATGGCGGCGTGGGAGTCAGACACTAGTTTCCAGGAACGCGTTGCGCACGACCAGCGCATCGCGAAGTACCTCGATGCGAAAGCGCTCGCTCATACCTTCGATCTGCAGCGCCAGCTTCGCCATGTGGATGCCATCTTCGACCGCGTCTTCGGCCCGCATCCAGCCGGTGAGAAATCTGCGGCGGGGTCGGCAGGAAAACACTAGGAGAAAAACAAAAGGCGCCACGGTTTGCACCGGGGCGCCGTTCTGCCTCTTCTAATTCCGGCTTGCGCTGAAATTAGCTGCGGAGGCGGAAATTCGATCTGCCATCTATCAGCAACGAACAAAGCAGAGTACCAAGAAATTACTCCACGCGTTGAACGTAACGCGCTTCCGATGTGTCCACTTTAATTCTGTCGCCTTCATTCACGAACGGAGGCACCTGAACGACCAAGCCGGTCTCCAACGTTGCCGGCTTCATAACCGCGCTAGCAGTGGCCTTCTGCAGCGTCGGTTCGGTCTGGATCACCTTCATATCCATGGTATCCGGCAAGTCCACGCCAATGGCTTTTTCCTCGAAAAACTCCACCTTCACCTTGGTGCTGGGAATCAGGTAGTAGACGGATTCGCCCAACTCCTCGCGGCTCATCTGCATCTGCTCGTAGTTTTCCGTGTTCATGAAGTGAAAATCGTCGCCCTCGTTGTAAAGGTATTCGAATTCAACTTCATCCAGGATAGCGCGTTCCACGAATTCTTCGGCGCGGAACCGGTAATCAATGATCGCACTGGTGCGCAGGTTTCTCATGCGCGTCTGCATCGAGCCGCGCTTATTCCCGGGCGTGCGGTGATCGACGCTGAAAATAGTAAAAAGTTGACCCTCGTGCCGGATGACCATGCCGGGGCGGAGTTGTGTCGCTTTGACGCTGCTCATTATTTTTTGCGGCCCCGACCGGGTCGGGCCGACTGCTCCCTAGAAAGTTTGCCAATTTCGGAAATTCAGGCGGGCCAGGAACGCGGCCGCATCCGGAATGACTCGAGGCACGCTGGAGAGAAATGCATCTCCAACGCGAAACAACAGTATAAAGGCCACCATTCGAGCCGGTCAATCGCCGACTTCCCCGAAGGAATCCAAATCTGGTTCAGGGCAAACATCACGCGCTGCCGCAACTGGTCCGAACTAGCCTGTGCGTCCAGAGCGTTCTGGAAAAATACCGGGAACAGAAGATGAACGTCGTTCATTCCCGGCGGGGGGATCGGGTAATTGACATCCGACGTAGGTGCTTGAAACTGCGCCGTCAGAAAATTCTCCATGCCGCCCGTTTCTACAGCGGCAAGCTGCGCATCGTTGGGACCAAAAGTGCTCTGTTCGAGGAAGCGCATAGCGGCTCGTTGGTTCACGATGGTGACGGGCACGGTTGTGGGCGCGGATGGGGTGCCATCGGGCATTGGATTGACGACCGTCAGATTCAGGACGCCGGGTGCCGTTGGTGCGGTCCCCGTTGCCGTCAAATGAGAGGAATCCACAAAAGTGGTCGCGAGTTGCGTCGTGCCGAGCAAAACCTTGCCGCCACTAACGAATTTACTGCCAATCACACTGATCGAGATCGATGGATTGGCGCTAGCGTGGGCGGATAGACAAAACTGACAAGTGCGATTGGATTTGCCAGAGTCACGTTAGCAAACTGACTCACACTGGAGTCCGCGACGCTCGTCGCGGTAACCTGGACTTGATTGGGATTCGGCGGCTGAGCCGGAGGCGTATAGAGCCCGGCCGCCGTGACTGTTCCCCTCGTGGCGTCGCCCCCAGCAACTCCGTTCACACTCCAAGTCACAGACTGGTTCGTCGTGCCAGTCATGCTCGCAAAGAACTGCTGGGTATCGCCCGTGCGTACTGTGACGCTAGCTGGCGTTACGTTGACGACGATTTTTTGTGGAGGCGGACCTGAGCTGCCGCATCCGCAAATCAACAACACGACCAAGGTTAGAGGAAACGACAGCCAGCGACTCGACATGAGTCACCCCTTTTTTTGCTGCATCCGGGAACCGAAAGGAGAGTCCATCCCGTCCGGCCATGCTCTTCGAGGGGAGCACTACCGTCGCATGATACAACCCTTGTCGTCAATTAAGTTGCGCGTCTGGCTGCTCTCGGGCCAGCTAGAGGTCAGCGGTCAGCATCCCTCAGAAGCCCTGGAGCTCTCCGGTCGCTGGCATTCCGGAATAGTGGACGTGAACCAGGCGCCACCGGCCCTGTTCTCTTTGATAGAGCTGTGTTTCCCGGCCGTGAGTCGTGAAAGGGGAGCCGTTTTTTCCGAATTTGGCAGCGAAATCCCAATAGAACTCGGCCCGAGCCGCGTCCCCGAAAACATGAATGGAAACATCGTGAACGCTCAATTTCCGTTCCGAGAAAGTTTCGCCCATCAGGCGGGTGTAGACGTTTTGCTTAATTTGCTCGAAACCGTGTTCGTGGCCCAGCGGGTGGATGAAGGAGACGTCCGGCGAATCCAACCAGACCTCTGCAGCGAGAGTTGTATCCGCGGCGTCAACCGATTTCGCGTATTTCTCAATCAAGCTACGAATATCCGCAATATCAGCCGATGTCTCGTTTGACGAAATATTTCCACGGGCTGCACCTTTCTCTCCTCTCTCTCGCGCCGACGTGCCCTCCGACATGATTTTTTCGATTGCATCAGGATCGCGCGGGAGGCGTTCGCTCAGCAGCTTGTAGCCGGATTCGGCGAGGAGCACGTCGTCCTCGATGCGCACCCCGAGATTCTCTTCGGGGATATAGATGCCTGGTTCGATGGTGATGACCATGCCGGGCTGGAAAGGGGTGCAGTGGTCGCCGGCGTCGTGGACGTTCAAACCGATATGATGGCCAAGACCGTGAATGAAATAGATGCCAAGCGCCTTGCCGTGAAGATCTTTTCCATGGGAGTTAATGTAGTTGTAAGCGACCTTGTGGACGTTCTTGTCACCTTTGCTGCAGAAGTCCATCCCGGGCTTGAGCGCGGCAAGCGCGGCGTTTTGCGCGCCAAGAACGATGTCGTAGATTTCGCGCTGGCGCGCCGTGTATTTGCCGTTGGCAGGAATCGTGCGCGTGATATCTGCCGAGTAGCCTGCGTATTGCGCAGCGACATCCAGCACGACGATGTCGCCGTCTTCGATTTTGCGCGATAGCTTGTCGTAGTGCAGCGCCGTGGAATTCGGGCCGGCACCGACAATCGGAGCATAACCCTCCGCTTCCGATCCTCCCCAGGCATGGACTTCGACCATTTTTGCGGCCACTTGATATTCGTAGAGCCCGGGATGCATCAACTTCATGGCTTCAAGATGCGAATCCAGGGTCAAGCCAATCGCTTCTTTCAGGAAGGCAATTTCTCCTGGCGACTTGACTTGGCGCAGGGCGCCGATTTGCGCGCGAATATCCTTCAGCTTGGCTTGCGGCGCAGCCAGTTGCAGCCATTCGACAACCGCCTTTTCGTGCGGATAACCGCCAAGTTCCTTTTGATAGGGAAGAATTGTGTAGAAACTCGGAAACGTTTTCGCGAGATTTTCGACCGCGATGCGGAAATCGCTGTCAAATGATTTTACAGTCGCAAATCCCGTGCGGGCTTCGATACCCGGATCCGTCGGCGACATGCGCACGCCGTTCCATTTTTCCTTTTGCGAATTCTTTGCGGGCAGGAAAAGAGTTTCGCTCGGAATGTTTGCTGTGTCGCGCTTCTGGCCACTGGGAAGGATAATCAGGCCGGCGCCTTCTTCATTGTGGCCGGTGAGGTAATAGAAATTTTCTTCCTGCTCAAAGATGTAGGTCTGAGAAATCTCTTCGCGGCCGGTAAAGCCCCAAAGAACGATCGGGCCATCCACTTGTGCGGCCAGCTTGGCGCGGCGTTCCGCATACACGCTATTGGGTTCGCGTTCGCGGCGCTCCTGGGCCTGCGCGGTGATGGGCAGCCACACTAAACAAAGCAATCCCCATACAGCCCTTGTTGCCCCGTCTAATAGGCCGTGCAACCGCACTGACCACAAGCGACCACTCATTCGCGCACCTCGGAACCACGATTGTGTTGTTGCACCCACAGGGCATGCGGGTTTTCGGCTTGTCACTTACAACCGGGCGATTGTAACTGAAAAAAGTGGCTCGCCGAAATGTCTGGTTACCTTCGGAAGAGATCGATTAGGAGCTGGGAGACGCGGGCGGGCTCTTCGTGCTGGAGCCAATGCGTGGCGCTGGCGAAAGTGAAGAGTTCCGCGCTTGCGCAGTAGCGCAGACTTTCGTGGGCCATTTCGGCCAGGAGGAAGGCGTCGCGCTCGCCCCACAGGATGCGTGTGGGGACGCTAACGGTCTTGTCTGGAAATTGGACGCGAGCGCGGAAGAGCGCGCGGTACCAGTTGATCATGCCGGTCAGGGCTCCGGGTTGTGACCATGCAGCGCGGTATTGGACGAGGTCTTCATTCGTGAAGGTGCCTGTGCGGCTGGAGCGGAGAAGGGCACGCGCGCCGATGCGGAAGTTAAAAGCGGAGAAAACCGCTTCAGGCAGCCAGGGCAGTTGAAAGAAGAACATGTACCAACTGCGGAAAAATTGGCGCGGCCGTGTGCTGAGAAATTTGCGCATCACCGAAGGATGCGGAACATTGAGGACAGCGAGTTTGGCAATGCGCTTCGGATGAAGCAGGGCGGTGCTCCAGGCAACCGCGGCTCCCCAATCATGTCCGACGAGAAAGATTTTTTCCCGGCCGAGTTGGTCGGCGATAGCAATGACGTCGGAGACAAGTTCCGTCAAAGCGTACGCGGCCACGCCAGAGGGCTTGCTGCTGAGGTTGTAACCGCGCTGATCTGGGATGATGACGCGAAATCCAGCGGCGGTCAGCGGCTCGATTTGGCGGTGCCAGCCATACCAGAATTCCGGAAAGCCGTGGAGAAGCACCACTACAGGGCCGTCCTCAGGCCCGGCAGCAGTGGCGTGCAGGCGTACAGAAGCGCTTTGGAAGAACAGTGTTTCCAAGGGCGGTGTTCCAGCGCGTCAGTGTAGCAGACACCTTGGGACGTGCTAGAAGCCCGGAGCGCCGGAAGTAGCGGGGCGCATTTCGGGAGCGTTGACGCCGAAGCGGAGACGAGCAAAATATGTTTGGCCAAGAGACATGCAGCCAGTGTACAGGTAGCCCCAGACAAAGAGCAGCAGGAACGGGACAGTCGCGTAGTTTTCGTTCCAGATGGCGTAGACGATGGTGAGGGAGAAATACAAGCCGAGCAGCACTTCCGCGTAGGGCATCCATCCGGCTTTATTCCTGTAAGACTTTTTCGCGAACGTACCTTGCTTGCCTTCGATATTAAATTTGGGCGTGCGGGCAAATTCGCTCTTCTTGCCGAGCAGCGCTTCGATCACCGCCTGCGCGTTGCGAACGGAAATGCCGATGCCGGTGGCCATGACAAACGGCATATACAGAAACGTTCGCCACCACGTTTTAGGCCGTAGCTCTCTTTGTGCCACGAGATAAAAGCTCGAGATGGAGCAGGTGGAAGCCAGAAAAAGCGGCAGGTCGATTACCAGCATCTGGAACCAGCCTTGATAGAAGCGCACGATCATGGCCGGCAGCAACATGGTGGAAAGCACAATCATCAGCGGGTAGCTAATGTTGCCGGTAAGGTGAAAGAACGCTTCAGCCTTGACGTGCCACGGGGCATTCGATTTCAAAACTCTGGGGAGGATTTTCTTTGCCGTCTGCATGAGGCCTTTGGCCCAACGCGCTTGCTGCGCTTTGAACCCGTTCATGTCCACGGGAAGCTCGGAAGCGCACTCGATTTGCGGCAAATAAAGAAACTTCCATCCTTTAAGCTGAGAGCGATAAGAAAGATCCGTGTCTTCCGTGAGCGTGTCGTGCTCCCAGCCGCCGGCATCGTCTATGGCTTTGCGTCGCCACACGCCGGCCGTGCCGTTGAAATTGAAGAACGTGCCGCGCCGGGAACGCGCGCCGTGCTCGACGACGAAATGACCGTCGAGAAGAATCGTTTCCACGTTGGTTAGCAGGGAATAGTCGCTGTTGAGATAGGTCCAGCGCGTCTGCACCATTCCGATTTTGGCGCCGCCATCGGGATTCATGAAATAAGGAATCGTGCGGCGCAGAAAATCAGGCTCCGGGAGAAAGTCGGCGTCGAAGATGGCCACGAATTCGCCCTTCGACATCTGCAACCCGTTTTCGAGCGCGCCCGCTTTGTAACCTTCGCGGTTGCTGCGGTGAATGTAAACGATAGGCATGCCCTGGCCGGCGTGGCGCTCGACGCAGGCGCGAGCGACTTCGCAGGTTTCATCTGTAGAGTCATCCAGTACCTGCACATCGAGCAGTTCCGGCGGATAGTCGAAACGGGAAACCGCTTCGACGAGCCGTTCAATGACGTAGCGTTCGTTGAAGATGGGCAATTGCACCGTGACTCGAGGCCAGTTTGAGACCGGCGGCGGAGCCGGAGGAACATTTTTGGAATAGACAAAGTAGTCGTAGACCAGCCAATAGCGATGGAGTCCGTATACCGCCAGAACCAGCAGGACAATGAAGTAGGGAAGCATCATCGCCAGGTCGAAGGCATTGACGTGGTAGATTCCGGTAAAAGTCCTATCGGTGATCTTGTGCCAATAGTGGCTGAGGGAGTTCTGCGCCGCGAGGCCAACGGACAGTGAAAGGGCGATGAGCATGATCAGAACGATTCCAATGACCGCTAGGGCTTCTCAGCGTCGGGATGCGTAAACACCGATTATACGGTATGTTGTCGGCTGCAAGGAACTCAGAACAATCCTCTCCAAGGCAGCGCCATTCTACGGCTAGCGGCAGATTCGAACACCACACTAGGGAACGAGGACGATTTTTCCGGCGGCGCCGGGCTCGAGGATTTCTTTGTGGGCGCGTGTAACCTCGGCGAGAGGCAACTCCTTGCCAACGACCGGGCGAAGAGTGCCGTTTTCGAGGCCGGCTATAAGGCCCGCGTGGATTTCAGCTTCTTCCTTGGGAGTAATGGCCCATAGAGTGAAGCCACGCGCTGACGCGCGGCGCAGCATCAGGTCACGCGGATTGATCGTAATCTCGCCGCGATTGCCAATGATAATCACGCGTCCGTTGATGGCGAGCAGCTTCAAGTCGGCGGACAGGTTAACGTTGGCGAGCATTTCAAGAACAATGTCCACGCCGCGCCCGCCGGTCGCTTTCAGGATTTCTTCTTGATAGCCCGCCTTGCTGTGATCGAAGACTTGATGCGCCCCTTCGCGCCTGACAAGATCGACGCCCTTCTGCGTTCCGCCAGTGCCGAACACCGTGAGTCCCATGGCGCGCGCCATCTGCACGGCCGCACTGCCGACTCCGCCGCTCGCACCGTGCACCAGAACAGTTTCGGAAGCATGCGCTTCCGCGGAGTGATGCAGCGCATGATACGCGGCCCCGTAGGGAACCCACACGCCCGCGCCCTGCCCAAAACTTATTTTTTCGGGTAGGGAATGAACTTGTTCTTCGAGCGCGAGGGCGTACTCGGCATAGGCTCCCGTCACAGTTTTCGCCGTGTAGACGCGGTCGCCCGGCTTCACTTTTTTGACCTCATTGCCAATCGCTTCGATCACTCCCGCGGCATCCGAGCCCGGCGTGTACGGAAGCGGCGGTTTGATCGCATACGTGCCCGCGCGCATGTACGTGTCGTAGGGATTCACGCCGGCTGCATGGATACGGACAAGGACTTGACCGGAGGCCGGCTTGGGCGTGGGGATCTCTTCGAGATTTAGAACTTCAGGACCGCCGAATTCGCGAACGAGAATGGCCTTCATTATTTTTCTCCAGCGAAAAAATTAGCGAAGAAAACGGCGTCAAGCAGTAGTCTGATTAGCTAGTCTAATTTAGACTAGTCCAGAGTAGTCTAAATTAGACTAGAAATGGTCGTCGGCAACGACCGTAACCCCTTCTTTGCCGGCGAGCCCCGCGGTGTGCGCCCAAGCTGTGGTTTGCCAATTGTCTTTGCCTTTTTTCTGTGGAATCCAGGGCGGCAGCGTCTGGTTCAGGTAATTGGCCAGCGCATAAATGTAGGGCTCGTACATCTTGCGAAACTCGGAGAGTTTGCGGTCCGCTTGTTCCCCGTCATGAAGTTTCATGCCGTGCTGGGCAAGGATATCCCGGATTTGGCGCAAGTCTTGCGCGGGCAAGCGGTCGTGCGGCAGCGGCTTGGGAGTCGTGCCGAACACCTGCGACAGGTCCACCACGGCGTGGCGCGCAATTGCAAAGGTAAGCTCCGCCTGTTTTTCGCAAGCGCCCTCAATGCCCACCATGGCCAGCGCGCAAGTATCCAGAATCGCCGTGAGCGAAGCGATCCACGATTGGTTGTCATGCTGCGAACGAAAATAAGCCAGCACGGGATACGAGAGATGGCTCTCCATCAGCTCCGCGCACCACAATTCCCAATCCTTTAGCAGAACGCAGAGTGCCGCCTGGCCATTCGCGTAGCTGTGGCGGCGCAGCAGTTCCCCGGCCGTCGGCGGCGTGCCCGCCCGCGAATCGAGCAGGGAAATATTCACTTCGCGCTTGGAGAACGATCCGTAAATGAAAGGCAAATAGCCGATAACAGCGGCGAGAAAACCGAAGCCAAAGCCAGCTTCCAGAACGACCAAGGCGCGTGCCAATCCGGAGCGCGGAATCACGTCACCCAGGCCCAGCGTGAAAAAGGTCGTGCCGCTCAGATAGATATCCGTCAGAAAACTAGGCGGGCCGCTCGATATCACCACCGCGGACCCCGCGCCATACTGCATCAGACCGAAGCCCAGCACCAAGCCAACCGCCCAAACCGCCACGAGCACCAGTAGCGACAGCGGGCCGTAGAAGCCCAGCATGGCTTCCCGCGTCTTGGGCTTCGGGATGAAGCACATCACGAATTTCCAGGCGTTCCAGGTCGACCGGTAGAAAAGCCGCGCCAAGCGAAACTTCCGCGTGACGCGCCGCGGCAGGATGATGGCCTCGAACGCATCCCACACCACGATCACAAAGATCGCCACACCCGCAGCGAACGCCCCTGGAGCTGGAATCATGTGCGGCATTGTACCTGTTTGGCCTTTTGAATAAGAATTCCCTGTGAAAACGCGTCGTTTTCTAAGATTCCAGACGCGCTGTGACGCTGATTTCCGCCTTGAAGAGTTTCGATACCGGGCAGCCTGTTTCGGCGGCCTTCACGGCTGCGTCGAATTTGGCTTTGTCCGCCCCGGGAACTTTCGCAACGAGGTCCAGATGGCTTTTCGTGATGGCGAAGCTATCCCCGACTTTTTCGAGCGATACGGTTGCGGTCGTCTCAAGCCTGCTGGCCGTCATTCCCGCTCCGCCCAACTGGGCGGAAAGAGCCATCGTAAATCAACCGGCGTGCGCGGCTGCGAGGAGCTCCTCGGGATTTGTGCCCACACCGTTTTCAAAGCGCGTGCTATAGGAGTATTGCGTCTGCTTCAGGACGCCGCTGTCTGTCGAAATCGAGCCCTTCCCATCTTTCAGTCCGCCCTGCCAAACCGCCGATGCCTTGCGTTGCATGCTTTCTCTCCTTTCGGCTCTTTCATTCCTTATGATTCCAGAGAATTCGATTCCCAGCCCGCCTGCAAGGGTATATTCAGAAAATGACCTTGTCTAGAATCCTTTGCAAACGCGCATGACTGCGGTCCTGCAAGAAGTCGCGCACCGGCCCTGGCCGCTGCCCGCAGGGCCCTGGGTCATGGCGCAAACCTGGCACGATCTGCTCTTCGCCCACTGGCCGGTTGACCTCGCCGCGTTGCGGCTGTTGCTTCCAGCACAGTTGCAGATCGACACCTGTGAAGGGCAAGCATGGCTCGGAGTAGTTCCGTTTCGAATGACCGGTGTACGGCTGCGCGGAGCGCCGGCGCTGCCATGGCTCTCGGCTTTTCCTGAACTGAACGTTCGCACCTACGTGACGTGCGGCGGAAAACCCGGCGTGTGGTTTTTCAGTCTCGATGCGGGTAACTCGTTAGCGGTTGCCATTGCGCGCGCGTGGTTCCACTTGCCGTATTTTCGAGCCCGCATGGGTTGCATAGAAGCAGATGGATGGATTCAATACCAGAGTGAGCGGACGCATCGCGGCGCGCCGACCGGATTGCTGACGGGCCGGTATCGCCCCATTGGCGAGGTTTTCTCCGCGCGCCGCGGAACTCTGGGATATTTCTTGACCGAACGCTACTGCCTGTATACGACCGATGGGCGCGGGCAAATTATTCGGGGCGAGATTCATCATCTGCCGTGGCCGCTGCAAGAGGCGGAAGCCGAATTCACTGGGAATACGATGGCGGAGGCATTGGGGATCGCGCTGATCTCCCGGCCACTCCTGCACTTCGCTCGAAGGCAGGATGTTCTGGTTTGGCCGCCGCAACGGCTTTCTGCGCCTGCAGATTCCTCTTCGCGCGCAGCATAAAAGCGCTCTAAAACTGGAAGGAATCCATTGAGTGTTCAAGGCTGTCTGTTTAGTGCCGGATTCCGCACAACTGTACTTCCTTCCTCTTTCATACGCAGGGATCTCTCCTCTACTCTCTGGGAATACCCTGGGACAAATTGTCTCCTGCTCGTGGAACTAGGAAGGAATTTCCAGAAGTCAGAGAGGCTTGTGTGCGTATGAAACCCTACAACCTCCTTACCATTTTTCTCGGATGTATACTCTTGCTTCCAGGCGCTGCCCGTGGCCAGGAGAAAATTGTCCTTGTCGAGACGGGGTCCAGCATGCCGGAGCCGCTCTATAAGAACTGGATCGAGGAATTCCACAAACAACAGCCCTCCGCGGAGATTCGTTACATGGCCACGGGAACGGCGGAGAGCGCCAGAAACATTCTTGTGGGCTCAGGTGATTTCGGGGGCGGGGACGCTCCCATTCCGGAGGACCAGCTTCGCGCAGCGGGCCGGCCGATTCTTGAATTGCCCGCCGTTTTGATTGGGATCGTGATCATCTACGAGCTGCCCGACGTGAAGGGCGGACTCAAGCTTACCGGGCCGGTTCTAGCCAACATATATCTTGGAAAAATCAAATCTTGGAATGATCCGGCGATCGCTAAGCTCAACCCGGAGATGATTCTGCCAGAGCTTCCCATTCAGGTTCTCCACCGCAACGAGGGCAAGGGTTCCAACTACATTCTTTCCGATTACCTGGCCAAGGTAAGTCCAGAGTTCCTTGGCGCTCCGGGGCGCAGCGAATCACCGAAGTGGCCCGTGGGTCAAGCTTTCCAGCGCTCGCAGGATCTGGTGGCGAAACTGCGCAGCACGCCGGGCGCGATCGGTTACACCGAACTTAACATTGCTGCCGGCTCGGCCGTGCGCATGGCCAGCATCAAGAACGCGTCCGGAGAATTCGTCAAGCCTTCGGCAAATTCGATTGCCGCAGCCGCCACCGCCAGCGGCGGCAAAATGAACAATGATTTCCGGGTCTCACTGACCAATGCGGCGGGGAAGGAAAGCTATCCGATCAGCAGTTTCACGTGGCTTTATGTGCCCGCTAGCGCCAAAGATCCCAGCCGGGGGAGCGCCGTGGCCAGCTACTTGAAGTGGGTCTACACCAGCGGACAAAAGATCGCGCAGGAAAAGGGCTACGCGATTCTGCCCCCGGAAGTTCTGGAAAAAGTCTTGGCCAGGGCCACAACCGTTCGTTGAACGAAAATCACAGACGACTAAACATTTAGAGTGAGACTTACCAGGTCCGGCCGCGTGGGCGGCGGAAGTGGCATCTTCGAGCGGTCGACTGGATGATAGAGTGTGTCGCGCTCGACGGGAACGCGGCCGGCAGCGCGGATCAACCTTTCGAGTTCGTTGCGCGGCGTGAACTCGGACGTTTTCGCGCCGGCATCGTGATAAATCTTTTCTTCCACCACCGTGCCGTCAAGATCGTTCGCGCCGAAACGCAGCGCGATTTGTGCGATGCTTGGCGAGAGCATGATCCAGTACGCCTTGATATGCTCGAAATTGTCGAGCAACAGCCGCGACACCGCGATGTTGCGCAAATCGGCGTAGCCTGTCGGCTTCGGAATGTGCGAGAGCGCGGTGTTGTCCGGGTGAAACGCCAGCGGGATGAACGCCACGAAGCCATGCGTCTCGTCCTGCAGCTCGCGCAGCTTGACGAGGTGGTCGACGCGCTCTTCTTCCGTTTCCACGTGCCCGTAAAGCATCGTCGCGTTCGAACGCAGCCCGATTTCATGCGCCTGCCGCGCGATGTTGAGCCACATCTGCCCGCTCACTTTGTGATCGCAGATAATCCGGCGCACGCGCGGATGAAAAATCTCCGCCCCGCCTCCCGGCAGCGAATCGACCCCCGCTTCTTTCAGCTTGAGGAGAGTTTCCTTAGTCGACAGCTTCGCGATGCGCGCAAAGTAGCCTACCTCGACCATCGTGAAGGCCTTCAAGTGCACACCCGGGCAGCGCTGCTTCAGCCCGCGGATCATCTCCAGAAAATATTCAAACGGCAAATCCGGGTGCAGGCCGCCCACGATGTGGAATTCCAGCGCTCCTTCGCGCGCGCCCTGTTCGGCGCGGGTGTAGATTTCTTCCAAGGAGAAATTATACGCTCCCAGCGCGTTGGGATCCCGCCCAAATGCGCAGAGCTTGCAATGCGCGACACAAATGTTGGTCGGATTGATGTGCCGATTGACGTTGAAATAGGTGACGTTCCCGTGCTTTTTCTCGCGCACGTGATTCGCCAGCCAGCCAACCGCCAGCAGGTCCGGCGAGCGGTAAAGCCTGATGCCGTCGTCAATGCTCAAGCGCTCGCCTGCGAGCACTCTCTCGGCAATCGGCTTCAACCGCTGGTCGGTGATCGTGAGTTCGCTCATTCTGAATCCGTCGAAACTTTCAAACGCGCCAAACCACTGCCGCAGCGCCCCAGAACAGCAGGAACAACATACTAATATAGCCGTTCACGGTGAAAAACGCAGCGTCCAGCTTGCTTAAATCATCCGCTTTGACAAGTGAATGTTCGTAAGCCAGTAGCGATGCGACAACCGCGATTCCCGCCCAAGCCGGCCATGGCAATCCAAAGCTGAACGCCAGCCAACCAAGAAGCGCGATCACTCCGATATGCATTCCGCGCGCGATGCGCAGCGCTTTGGCAATTCCGAATTTCTTGGGCACGGAGAAAAGTCCCGCGCTTCGGTCGTAATCAATATCCTGGCATGCATAGAGCACGTCAAACCCGCCGACCCACAGCGTAACCGCAGCGCAAAGAATAAGCATCCGCGCATCGAGGCCGCCCGTAATGGCGATCCAAGCGGCTGCGGGCGAAATACCCAGCGCAAATCCCAGGAAAAGATGAGACCAGCTTGTGAAGCGCTTCGTGAACGAATAAAAAAACAGAATGACGATGGCCAGGGGTGCCAGCTTTAAGGCCAGCGGATTCAGCCGCCAGGCCGCGACGAAAAATAGGGCCACGGCAACAAGTGTGAAAAGCCATGCAAATTGCAAGCTTAGGGCGCCTGTCGGTAGCGCGCGTTGTTTCGTTCGGGGGTTTTCCCGATCGTAACGGATGTCGGCGATGCGGTTCATGGTCATGGCCGCGGAGCGCGCCGCCACCATTGCGACGACGATCCACAAAACCTGGCTCAGCGAAGGCCACCCATGCCGCGTCGCGCGCGCCGCAAGCAACGCTCCCGTCAACGCGAATGGCAACGCGAATACGGAGTGCTCGAACTTGATCATTTCGAGCACCGTTTTGATGCGGCTTGCCATCTCTGATTCGCGTGTTACCTTACGCCTCCGCTTTTTTCGATGCCGGTGTGCCCGCCCACCGATACATTTGGTCCTGCGATAGCCCAATCTGCGCAAGAACCCGGCAAACATATTGCGTAACAAGATCGTCGATCGTCTTCGGCTGGTGATAAAACGCCGGCACGGCGGGCATGATCACCGCTCCGGCCTGCTGTGCCCGCAGCATGTTCTCCAGATGGACGCGGTTGAATGGAGTATCGCGCACGCACAGAACTAGCTTGCGGGCCTCCTTCAGCATCACGTCCGCCGCGCGCGCGACCAAATCGTCACTGATGCCACTGGCAATCGCTCCCAGCGTCCCCATCGAGCAGGGAATCACCACCATGGAATCCACCGCGTAGCTGCCGGAGGCGATCGAAGCGCCCACATCTTTATTTGGAAGCACGTCGATCTTGGCAACCGCATGACCAAGCATGCGGCTGGGAAGCTGCTTCAAGTCGCCGGACGCAATGCCCAATTCTTCAGCAAAGAGCCGCTGTCCCGCTTCCGTCACCACCAGATGGACTCGTGCGACGCGCGGGTCTTCTTCAAGCAACACCAGCGTCTTTTGCGCCAGGATGGCTCCGCTCGCGCCGGTCACACCTACGGTTACAATTTGTTTTTGCGTGCCAGCCATGTTTTTACGCGGGTAGAATCAGTCTCGCAGTGGTGTTCCGGCAAGTCAAGTTGCGGCGCGAGTTCCGTGCGATGATAGAATTCGCTGCGGCCGGAGTATATGAATCAATCTGAATTGCTGAAGTTTCTGGAATCTGTGAAAGCCGGCGAACTCGCTCCAGACAAGGCCATCGAGCGCTTGAAGCATCTGCCATTTGAAGATCTCGGTTTTGCCAAGGTGGATCATCACCGCGCGCTGCGGCAAGGTTTTGCCGAGGTGGTTCTTGGGAAAGGTAAAACGCCGCAGCAAGTCGCCGAGATTGTGCGCGCCATGCTGCGCAAAAAAGATTCGTGCCACAACATCCTGGTGACCCGAGCCGATAAGAAGATCTTTGCCGCCGTGAAACGCGCCGCCGGAAAAGATGCGCGGAACGCAAAGTTTCACGAATTGTCCGGCGTAATCTCTATCGAGCGCAACTCAGAGATCACCGGCAAAGGAACCATTCTCGTGATCTCCGCCGGTACCAGCGACATACCGGTTGCGGAGGAAGCTCTTCTCACTTCGCGCATGATGGGCAACCGTGCCGAACCCCTCTACGACGTTGGCGTGGCAGGTATCCATCGCTTGCTCGAACACCGCGAGAGCAAGCTGGCTCAGGCTCGTGTGATTATTTGTGTGGCCGGAATGGAAGGCGCGCTTCCCAGCGTGGTAGGCGGCCTCGTTGCAGCGCCGGTGATCGCCGTGCCCACTAGCGTCGGCTATGGCGCCAGCTTCGGCGGCGTCGCCGCGCTGCTCGGCATGCTCAATTCCTGCGCTTCCAACGTCACCGTCGTCAACATTGACAACGGTTTCGGCGCGGCGTGCGTCGCTTCCTGCATCAACCGGTTATGAAGACTTCGCGCCACGTCCCTGCGAATATTTGCGTCTTCCGCGTCTCAGCGTTGTCTTTTTTCGGCGCAAGCTATCTTTGAACCAGAATCACGCCCTTAGCAACACTTTCATCACTCCAGGTTTTTGCGCGAACGCGATGGCTGCTGGCGCATCCAAAAGAGGAAATGTGCGCGTGACGAGCGGCGTGGGATCGATCTTCCCGGAACGAAGAAGCGCAATTGCTTTGGCGAAAGGCCCGCAGCGCGACCCGACGACGGTGATCTCTTTCACGACGATCGGCCACGTTTCTACTGGCGCTGCCCCATGAAACGTCGATTTCAGAACGAGCGTACCGCGCGGCTCGGTCATATACTGTGCAAAAGCTAGACCCGTGGGCGAACCCGTGGCCTCGACCACCAGGCGAAATTTGTCTTGAACGCGCTTCAAATCGCTCGTATCGCCGCGCACTTTCTTCGTCGCAATCCCTGCGCGTCGGGCCAGCGTCAACTTTGTTTTATGCTTGCCATACATCACCACGCGTGGAATCGCCGTGCGCAGCACTCGGGCGATGAGTTGCGTCAGTTTCCCATCCCCCAGCACTGCCGCCTCAGGAATTTCCTTCACATCAACCTGTTCGAGTATTTCGCAAGCCGCGGCCAGCGGCTCGACGAACACCGCCTGCTCATCGCTAACTCCGTCCGGCACGATGTGGAGATTTTCCAGCGGCAGCGTTATGTACTCTGCGTAGGCGCCGGGATGGCCGATGATGCCCAATACCGTCCGCCGCGCACAATGCGTCTTCAGTCCACGCCGGCAAAAATCGCAGACCGGGCGCCGCCCGAGGGCCCTGCAGGAAATATTGATTTCGCCGCAAACTCGCCGCCCCAGCCATTTATTCTTTTCCGCGGCCGATGCGCCGCGCAATCGTTCAACCGTGCCCACGAATTCATGCCCAGGAACGCCCCGGAAGTTGTAATAGCCGCGCAACAATTCCACGTCGGTGTTGCAGATGCCCACCAGCCGCATGCGTACAAGCGCCCATTCAGGCCGAAGTTTTGGCAAGCGGATTGACGTTGCTTTCAGTTTTCCATGTTCAATGCGGAAAGAGAGCACGGCGGCATTGTACAGTCTGCCGGGCGGTTCGCGGAGCGCCTCCGCGAACATCGGAGTTCTTTCTTGAAAGCAGTTCAGCTGTGTGAACTATTCATACCGCAGGGCCACGATAGGATCCACGCGCATGGCGCGCCGTGCCGGAATGTAGGAAGCCGCCAAAGCGACCGCAATCAGCAATGCCGCCACTCCCAGAAACGTCGCAGGATCGTACATGCCGACACCGAATAGCATGCTAGTTAGAAATCGCGCCACGACAAACGCCCCCGCAAGTCCGAGCCCAACTCCCATAAGAGCTAATTTGAGTGTCTGGCCCAGGATCATGCGCCGCACGGAAGCCAATTGCGCGCCCAGAGCCATGCGTACTCCAATTTCCTGCGTTCGCCGGCTCACCGTGTAACTCATCACGCCATAAATCCCCACGGCAGCGAGTACCAGCGCCAATCCTGCGAAGATAGCCACCAGCACCGACGAAAACCTCCGTGGCGAAACGGAATCCGAGATCAGGTTGTCCATGGTCATCACCTGCGTCACCGGCAAATTTGGATCGAACCGATGCACTACTTCGGTGACGGCGGCGGCGAGGCTTAGCGGATCGGAAGCCGTGCGAACAATTAAATAGCGGGTCCATCCGCCGACAAAATAAACATCATACGTTGGCGCATGGTCGAGTCCATACTGATGCACATTCCCGGCGACGCCGACGATCGTGTTCCAGCAAGGCTTGGGATCCAGCGAACACAGATTGATGCGTTTTCCGAGCGCGTCTCCATGCGGGAAGAACCGCCACGCCATCGTTTCGTTGATCACCGTATTTAGCTGTTTGAGATCGTCTTCGTTGAAAAAACGCCCCGCGCGCAACGGGATTCCCATCGAAGAGAAATAGTCCAGGCTCACGGTGCGATACTCCGCGATGGGGCGCCCTCCACTGTCCGCAATCGGCTGCCCCTCAATGACGAATCGCGTGGCGTTACGCAACTGCGTCCCCAGCGGCAATTGGGCGATCCCGCCGACTTCCTTGACGCCGGGCAGCGCGCGGATCTGCGCACCGAGTTGCGCAAAGAGAACTGCCTGCTTCCGCCCGTATGCAATCTGCTGGTCCTCGGAAAGCTGGTTGTACTGCGCGACGGGAAGCGCCGGCTGCTCGACCTCCATCGCCAAAGCGTGGTCCGGGCGGAATCCGGGATCGACTTCCAACAAATACTGGAAACTTCGGAGCAGCAGTCCCGCGCCGATGAGGGGCACCAGCGCCATCGCGATCTCCGAGATCACCAGAACGTTGTGCGTGCGATGACGCCCTGAAACGCGCGAACCCCTGCTTCCCTGCTTCAAGGTGCCGGACAGGTTGGATTTCAGCATTCGCAATGCCGGGAAAAATCCACAAGCGAGACCGGCAGTCAAGCAAACGGCTACCGTAAATCCCAGCACCCGGCCGTTTACGCCGGCTTCCCGCAACACGGCGAGCTCGGCAGGAACGAACGCTAACAATACCTTCAATGCAACAACCGCGAAGAGCAGACCGAGCGCGCCGCCCAATAAGGAAAGCAAGGTGCTCTCCGTGAGCAGTTGCCGGACTAATCGCCACGGGCTGGCACCCAGCGCCAATCGAACAGCGCCCTCGCGCTCCCGTGCGGCGTTGCGCACCAGCAGCAGGTTCACAATATTCGCGCAAGCAATCAGCAAAACCAGCCCGACAGCTCCAAACAAAACCAGCAACGTGGGGCGCAATCTGGCAGCCGATGGATCTTCCAGAGGTTCCACCAGCACGCCAAAATTCCTGTGCGCCGCCGGGTAGGCCAACGCCTCCTGTCGATGGAGCCGGCCCACCTCATCTCGCGCCTGTGCCAGGCTCACGCCGAACTTCAGCCGCGCAATGGCCACGAATTCATGATGTACGTGCTCCGTTAGATCATCGTCAAATTGGCCGAGAGGCATCCACAAATCGGCGGAGCGCATGAGCTGCATGCCCGGCGGCAGAACGCCCACGACGGTGTAGCGCTGATTGTCGAGAGAAATGCTGCGGCCAATTACACCGGGATCACCGCCGTAACGGCCTTGCCATAAACGATGCCCCAGAATCACTATCGGAGCACTTCCAGGCCGGTTTTCTTCCGGAAGAAACGCTCGTCCCGTCGCAGGTTGAATCCCCAGCATCGGAAAAAGCCCGGAGTCAGCATAGCCTGCTTCAACGCGTTGCGGTTCACCCTCGCTCGAAAGATTAAACCCTTGGGAATTGCTTGCGAAGGCGCCCATCTCCGAGAAGCTCTGGTTTTGCCGTTGCCAGTCGGCGTAATCGCCCGGAGACAAACCCGCTTTGGGAATCTGAGGCAGATAGCTGTTTGCGATCTTCACCAAACGTTCGGGCTGCGGGTAGGGAAGCGGACGGAGCAGCAAATTCTCCACCACGCTGAAGATCGCCGTATTTGCGCCAATGCCCAGCGCCAAAGTCAACACCGCCACAACCGTGAACCCGGGATTCTTCGCCAGCGTGCGAATGCCGTAACGGACGTCTTGCACCAGGTTTTCCATCAAAGTCTCCTTGTCCGCCAATTCAGGGATCGCTTTGGGTAAAGACCGCGCGATGCCGTCGCGTATTCCTAATCGAGACAAGCTTTCCCAGGCAAAAATATGCGAAAATGCCGCCAAAATTGGCGCCGGCCAAGTTTAGCCGTCCTGCCACCGGCTCCCGCTAATGCAGCACAGCAGCCAGAGTCTTGATCAGCAGCGGTTCCTGTTCGGGGAAGATGGTCCGCAAATCGAGGATGAGGCGATCATCTTCCACGCGGGCGATAACGGAGACGCCAGCAGGGGCGCGGCGCAGCCGCTGTTCGAGTTTCGTCGCGGAGTAGCGCGCGCTAGCGATTCGAATGATTTTTGTTGGTAATGA